>ENA-ORXD01001662-ORXD01001662.1-sediment-metagenome-genome-assembly--contig:-NODE-1662-length-17326-cov-30.359267_pt1 | contig 17326 bp, 14 predicted proteins | sample MGYA00237862_ERZ511471 | MGnify/ENA metagenome assembly ERZ511471
TTGTGGAAATAAAAGGAATTGTGAGTGGTGGCCGTGGCAAACTCCAGGCCCGTGGCATTGGCCAGCCGGTACAGTTCAATCATATCTTTGGCGTTGCGGTCGGAAACCGTGCAACCGAAGCCTATATCGGCAATGCCCATGCCGTGCAGCGTGGTCAATGTCCGCAGGCCGTGGTCAAAACCGTTCTTGATCCCGCGCAGTTCGTCATTTGCCGCCGGCAGACCTTCGATGGAAATGCGGATGCCGACCGTATTGCCGAATCGCTCGAAAAGCCTGATGATCCGCTCGGTGAAATAGCCATTGGAGCTGATGACCAGCCGCTTGGTCTTTGTCAGCGCCTTTGCAACAATCTCTTCCAGATCAGGCCTCAGAAAAGGCTCACCGCCGGTAATATTTATAAAATCAAGACCGGCGGGCAATTTATCTACCAGTTCCGGCGCATATTCTTCTTCTTTCCTGCTGGGATGCTGCCAGGTGTTGCACATGTAGCACTTGGCATTGCAGCGATAGGTAACGATCAGACAGGCTTCCATTGTTTATTTGTTCTTTTTTTTCTTTTCAAGCCATTGTCGGCCGGAATCGGTTAGGCGATATTTTTGCAACTTGCTTCTGGGCTTGTCAGGTATGGTCAATTCAATCAAACCTGCTTTCAAGGCAGGGGCCAAATATGCCGTATGAAAATATTTTCTGTCTTTTATACTAAGGCGATTCTGCAATTCTTCACGTGCAATCGGTTCCTTGCAAAGTACCAGAAGCCTTTCAACATGTGGGGTAACATGGGGGGTATCATGTGGGGCAACATGGGGGGTAACTGAGGGGGCAGCTTGAGCAGCCCGCAGTTCTGCTTTAAAGAAATCTCCGGTCTCGGTTACGGAGAAAGCCAGTTCGGGATAATCTTTCAGGTATTCGCGAATCCGAACGAATCCCGTCCCGTACCGCTCGATATCCCCGGTGAGATAAAACGCCTCGGCAATCAACCGGTTGCGAATCGAGGAAACGTAATCGTCCCGTTCAAGATCGGACAGCTTGAGATTACCGTAGAGTTTCCCGGGGTTGGTAAAGAGTATCCGGTCGTCGAAAATCTTTATAACGATATCCGAGAAGTTCTTATAGTCCCGGTGGACCACGCAATTCAGCAGAAGTTCGCGCAGCGCCTCCAGCGGATATTGCCAGCGCTCCTTTCTTTGAATGGAGCCGTCGAAATGATAGGAAAGATTGATATGTTTCTTGATGAAGGTCATTGCCTCATCAATTACGACCAGCAATGGCCCTTTAACGACATTGTCGTCGATAATGGTTGCTTCTGATTTGAATCGTCCTATGCGGACGGCAAAATCCGGATCGCCGAAAAGAAGATTGGCGGCAATGGTCAGCTTCCCATCGCGGACCAGCTTCAGCTTGACCAGGTTGGTGAACAGGTCGTCCCGCAGAACAACCCTGCCGCGGCTGTTGACCCGGTTAAAAAATTTTGCAATCAAATCCCTGTCGAGATCATCCAGGGCAACAGGGGCGGGATAGGCATCATAAGAAACAGATAAGGATTGCTGCTGGAGATCAACTATTTCATCCAGGGTCAGCAAGTGGTTGCTGTTGTGAACCCGCTTGTAGTACCGGTTCTTGTAGGCAACCGGCTTGACCGGATAATCAATGACTTCGATGATCAGGAGACTCCTGCCGTCTTTTTTCTCGATCCGCATCCTGGGCAAAAGCTGCGGATAGGTCGCCACCTTGATTTCGTTCAGGTAGCGCTGCAGGGTTTCCGGCCCGACATCAACACCGCAGGCCTTTCCCTTGTCGTCAACACCGATTATAACCTTCCCGCCTTCGGTATTGGCGAAAGCGGCAAGCGAGATAATGACCTCCTTGCCGAACGATTTTTTATATTCAACCTGCTGCGATTCCATCTGAGACTTTATTAATGCTTTGATGTGGCTATTCACTAACCTCAAATTTCTGACCTCGAACCTCGGACCTCGGACCTCGAACCGCCCTTCACTTTCGCCTTCTTTGTCGCATATTCATACAGTTCCATCAATTTCCGGTAATGCACTTCGGAATTCAACTCCCGGGATACATAATCGCGGGCGTTTCTGCCCATTTCCGGTATCTTGTCTTTGTGCGCCAGCAGCAATGCGATTTTCTGCCGCAAATCCTCCGCATCGCCGGAGACATACGTCAGCCCGGTTTCCCAATCGCGGACAAGTTCCGGAATGCCGCCGATCCTGGCGCCGATGGCAGGCTTGCCCAGGGCAAAAGCCTCGATCACGGTGCGAGGGTTGTTTTCGTACCATTCGGAAGGGATGACCAGGAACATGGCTTTTCTGATCTCATCATGGAGGGCATCGCCGGTCCGGTAGCCTAAAAATTCCACGTTGCCGATGTGTTCGGTACGGATTTTTTCCTCCAGTTCCCCCTTCAACGGCCCGTCGCCGATTATTTTCAACCGCACGTCCGGGATGGTTTTCACGGCATTGATCAAGGTTTCCACACCTTTTTCGTGGGACAGTCTGCCCACATAAACAATGCTGTTTTCCTCCCAGTCAAAAGCCGGCGTAAATCCGCTGATATCCACACAGTTCGGCAGATACGCCACTTCACCCCGAAGCCCCATCTCCTGCACCTTGCCCTGCAGAAAACGGCTGGGAGAGATGTACAGATCGATCTTGTCATAAATATGCAAAATCCTGTGATGCAGATACATTTCCGCAACATTTATCAGGCTTTTGAAAAGACTCCCCTTTGTGCATCTGTTCAGGCCGCAATTATAAAAACGACCCCCCATGCATTTCTCGCAGATCTCACCTTGGCAAAGCATGCTGTATGCGGGACAGACCATCTTATAGTCATGCATGGTCATAAGGACCGGGATATTGTACTTCTTGATTTCATCCAGGATGGACGGACTGATCTGGTGAGCAAAGTTGTTAAGGTGCACGACATCCGGCTGAAATTTTTGCAGCAGGGAAGCTATCTTTTTCTTGGCCTCGAAGGAATACAGAATATTTGCCGAGGCTTTGAGTTTGATTGCGAGTCCGTTTGAGCCTGAATAATCAACACAAGAAACGAAATCCGCCTGAAATGGGTAGGCAGGATTATCCGGATGCTCCATCCCCCAAAATGCAACTTCGTGACCCTTTGCGGCAAGAATCTTCCCTGTTGTCAGGGTGCTGATGGCATCACCGCCCTTGGGATAGAGGAATTTATTGATGAGGAGGATTTTCAATTTGTCGCTCTACAAAATTTCATTCACCGAACTCAAAACCAAAGAAATCAATTTCTTCTTTAAATCTTTGCCTTATGATATCTTTTGCATGGCTGCTATATGCTTCTTTGTATGAAGCGCTTTTCCCGGTATACCTTTTTTTGGGCAGCTCATGATTTTGAAGACCAATCGACCGTGCAATTTTTTTGAAGTCTGACTCCAGATTTTCGAACCTGCCTATGAAATCCATCGGTATATTTCCCATTGAATCGCGAAGCCAATACAACTGGTTCCTCAATGGTGCCTGATTCCCAAGGTGATTTTTAATAAAGTCATCAAAAGAACACTGAGAAGGGACATTATACTTTTTTTGATGCCTTGGATCGTGCATTACATTTCTGTACCATGAATAGGCCCGTGACCATGGATTCCGAACAATTGCAAATTTGAAATAGTGCTCATAACGGAACTTGCTGGCTGGTTTGTAAAAAGACCCTAATTTTTTCCGGACCAAATAATATTTAAACCGTCTGGCTATTGAAATACTTTGATCGTAACGATATGAGGAAAAAATCGTTTGTAGGGAAAGAGGTTCCATATCCAAAATAGTCCTATGATCAGGCAAAAGGTTTATTAACCCCTCATCCGCACTTATTTTTGATTCAATACTAGTCCCTGCATTTTTAGGAATATGAATGAATATGCATTGGTATTTATCTGATATCATAATTGAGAAAGGTTTTTATATAAAAGAGAGACAATTTGTATAACATACACTCAAATTATTTTAATAAGTTTTTCATGATCACCTGCGGATAATTTTTGTAATCGAATCAGCAACCGTAGCATAAAATTTTGGCAAATATTTTTTCCACTTTTCGCTAGGATTTTTCTGAAGAATAATATTTGATTGTGTTCTTATGTGACTTCCAGATATTAAGTGTCTGAAATTCATTACCTCATGATTAACAATTTTATCAATAGACTCTGATGTGTTAATCTGACATAACTTCCCGATTTCGTTGAGTTCTTCTTGAGGATTTTCAAGTAAACTTTCATACAGTAAAGTTTTATGAGGAACATTAGATAAAACAAATTTTATCTGCATATTTACCACCACATAGCGAATTATTGTTTTCAAAAAAATTACTTGTTTCTGGATTGTTGATTCTATATTTGAAACCTCTGACGCCATTATACCTTTTAAGTCACGAATTAAGTGGATGGGAAAAACATCGAAACCACAGTGTGATTGTAGTATTTTGAACCTTAAAACTCTTTTCGACGAGTCAATTATTATATACTTATTATTTATCGTACTCATCAAATTTATGAATTTATTTGTACCTTGCAAATATAATCTAAAATCTCTTGTCTTGAAAAGAAATCGATTAAAATAATACCTTAACCAAGGCACGATACCATTTTTTTCATATCTATAGATTAAAGTGATAAACTCTTCGACATCTAAACTATTTCTACTTAACCATTCTTTCTTTATGGATTGCCAGTAATCACAGTTAATGCCGACTTGGCCACACGAGCATATTTGATTTTTTATAAAAGCATCTTTAAAGATATTTGTTATCTCTCCACAGCTCAAACATCCGTCATTGTTACCAATTATAAGATCAAGAATTGTAGACCCACTTCGGCCTATACCAACGATGTAGATAATTTTTATTTTACTCACAGAAAATCACTTTAAATTTGAAAAAAATTTAGATTAAAGATATGTAAACAGATTCGTACTGCCGAGCCATTTTTATACTTGAAAACCGTTCTTCTACAAATTTTCTTGCTTTATTGCCGACATTTTTATGATTTTGACAAATCGAATATATCGCTGCAGCCATACCATTCACATCCCCTGGTTTAACCAGCCTACCTCCCGGACATTCAGATAAAATTTCGCGAAGCCCCCCAACATCAAATGCTACCACGGGTATATTCATGGCAAGAGCTTCAATGGCTGTCAACCCAAGAGGCTCATATCTTGAGGGCACAAGCAGTATGTCGATTTTCTTCAAATAATTATTCACATCTCTGACCCACCCAAGAAAAGTGAATTGTTCTTGGACTTCAAGTTCTTTACAAAATTGTTCAACCTTTTCCCGGTCGGGTCCATCGCCGGCAACAATTATTTTAAAACGTATATCGAATTGATCGTTTAAAGCCTTAGCGACGAGAGGGAGGTAATCCACTCCTTTATGCTCATTAACAATTCGTCCCACATACCCTATGGTTAAACAATCCTCTTTCTGTTGCCCGGAAAAGGCAGGATTAAATTGGCCCAAGTCTATTCCGAGATGCACTATCCCGATTTTTTTATCGGCAATCCTATATGCAGCTTTCAGCGCTTTGGCACTGGCGGCTGAGTTGGCGGCAATATAATCACAAAAATAAAAATCTAATTTTTCAGTCAGGTTGCGCCATTTTTCACCAATACCCAAGGATCGCTGCAAGGCGCTTCCGTGCTCCGTGTTGATGATCGGCCTTCGAAGAAATATTTTGACAAAAGGGCGGGTCAAAGGCGGGATAATGTGGTCATGGATCACTTGCGGGTTAAATTCTTTCAGCCTTTGCACCAATCGAATCCGGCCGGCAAGATCAAATCCATTTTTCCATTCGAGAAATTCTGTTTCAAATCCCATTTGCGCAATTTTTTCAGCAAAAAAACCACGCTCGCCTGATAAATAATAAAACCGTATATCAAACCGGCTTTGGTCCAGTGCAGTCGCCAAATCGCATAAAGAACGCTCCGCGCCTCCAAAGTTGTCCCTCCATATCAGCGTTGCGATCCTTATTCTAGGCATCACTGATGTTCCTCAACACAGGCTAAAAGAATATCAAATTGACTGGCCCAGGAAAACGCGTTTGCCGCCTGGATTTGATCTGCGTTGATTTCATGTATTTTGTCGCTTTTTATTAAATCGGAGAGTGCGTGGCCAAATTGGGTCGGCTCAACAAACTGCACCCAACTGCCAGCCTCTTCTTTTTCCAACCCTGCCATGGGCGTGGACAACACGGGCCTGCCGGTGGCCAGGTATTCATAGACCTTCAAGGGGCTGACCGCTCTGGATACATTGTCCACTTTAAAAGGATTTATGCATACATTGAAGTTTGCCACATAATTCGGAACAGTCTCTTTCTTTTTAGACCCCAGGAAATATGTGTTACCCAAGCCGGCAACAAGGTCCACGCCCTCCTTGCCGCTCTGCTCCACCGGTCCCACAAAAACGAAAGAAACCTGCGGTAGGGCTTTTGCCGTATCGAAGATAAGCTGATAATCAAGAAACGAAAACAGGGTACCCACAAACCCGGCGATGGGCTTTGGGATTTCGGCAAGGTCTTCCGGGATTTGTTTGGGTTTACCGTCGAACAGCTTCTCGTTAAACCCGTTTGGTACGAGAACGCATTTTTTTGCTTTTTCCTTATACATCTCGTGGAGTGTTGGGGATGTCACAACCATGAGGTCTGCTGTTGACGTCAGTTGGTTTGTGCAGTCGGCAATATGTTTTGAACTTCGTGTGGCGGATTCATTATAGGCGGCCAGGTCGTCCGCCAGGTCAAAGATCAGCCGGCTGTGCGGTATTTGGTTAACTCCTACTGCATATTCCGGCCTGTAAATCCATAACAGCCCTTTATCCATGCCAAGCCGCTTTGCCGTTTTGCCGATCAGCCAGGAAATATATTTGTAGCTGGCAGTGGAGCTGACCGGCTCAGTGGGCTTGGGAAACAGTTTGGGCGGTGAAAACAGAATTATATTTTCGTCATGCTGTTTAATCGTAGGAATAAAAAATCGATTATCAGCCAACTCAGGTTTTCTGTATTTCCGAACCATTGAATGGGTTGGCTGAACATACAGAATCCTGTAGCCCTGCTCGGCGAATCGGGACATAAAATGCTGCTTGCGGAACCAGAAATCATTCCAGAAGTGGGTTGAGATACAGATGATGGATTTAGTATTCATTACATGAACCAAAAATTTTTTGGGATAGCCCCGCGATAATTCCGATGCAGAGATACAGTCGCATATCCGAGTAGCCGTTACCGCCGGTGTAATAGGAAACTGCACTAATAATTAAAAGAAGCAAACAAAACATCGCCAAAGATGAGCCACAATTTAAAGACTGCTTAGCCAAGGTAAATCCTCTGGCAAAACCATACACTAACGAGGTAATCAAAAAATAAAGTCCTAACAGCCCGAATATACTAAGAATGGATAGGTATCCTCCGTGACCACCAGTTTTTAATTGATGAAAGGCGAAATTAGTTGTGTTAGAAGAGCCTGAACCTGCATAACCAATCCCTTTTCCAAAAATAGGCTGCTTTTTTATGGTATCCAGCATGAGTTCATATGTTGCATCTCTTGCCTTATCTATAGCCTCATAGCCTTTCCCAATAGTGGCATATCGTTCCAACTGACCTCCTAATAGTCCTGACGTAGCGAAAAGCCAAAATAAAAAGGTAAGGCTCATTAGGCAAGCACTATAAAATATCCGTCTTTTAGCACCGGATAATCCTGCAAATACGGTGATGGCAAGCAATGCTCCGCCTGCATGAGTTCTGCCGCCACTTAAAATTAAAAGTACCGCACATAAACAAAGAGAGGCAATTTCTTTTCCCCCAAACCATTTTCTGTATGTAAGCCCCAAAATCGCAGAAAGCCCGATTACAGCACATTCGCTTAATCCACCTATACGAAGGGCTAAACCACTATAAATTCCTGTATCGAAAATCTTGTGGTCAAAACGAAAATTCGAATACAAAAAGGGAAGCTGAAAATCGAAGAAAAAAGCAGCCAGTTGAAGAAGTCCGATTGATATTGAAAATGTTGCTACAATTATTAGAAATTTTCGGATGTCTTTTATGTCTTTCAAATAATATGATAGATACCAAAGAAAAACAAAGGAAAGGCAAATACCCACTGCTAAATCGTAATAACTCCGTATACCCCCTTCCTGTTCAACAACCCCCATAGCCTGCTGAGCGAGGACTGGGTTGCGAGCATAATTGACCACAGCAGTAATGATAAGAGCTAAAAAAGAGGAATAAAGCCAAAAATTTCCTTTGACCAGTAGTCTTTTTTTACGGAACAGAGAAAGATCAATAAACATGATGAGAGCCAGAATCGGGGCCATCCATTCAAACCAGTAAAAATTGGCGATCGGCCCCAAAGCGCCGAAGGATAAGGGAAACAAAGCCCCAAGGGCCAGCAGCAAAATCTTAATATGAATCGAAAGGCTTAAATAAATGGGAATAGCGGCAAAAGCTAATACTATTAGAAACTTTTCGGATACAATTGCTTTGCCAAGAATAACTGAAAACAGAAAAATACCCGTCCACAACAGGGCATTGCGGGACTGATTACAATTTATGAATAATCGTGTATGCATAATTTTTCTGGTTTTCGGTAAACTATTTTTGCTGAATCTCTGTGAGTTGATGGTGTAAATATAAATGAAATTGGTATCATTAGCCCAAATGAGAAATCTATAGCTCGTGTTAATATGCTTCTTTTATTTATGAAGTTTGACACTGCGCCAAGACCATACAAAAATGAGTCCTTCCCTTTATAAGCAAGAAGGTTTTTATAACTTGTAATTGGTCTCAGGTAGCCTTTATGGATGTCTGCAAGTTCTACAATCGCCAAAAAGCCTGCCTCCCGAAACCGCTTGAAATTCGCTTGGGGAAGTTCCAGGCCATAATGTCCCCACTCCTCAACATAGCACTTTGAAAATAATTCCGGATGCTTTTTTGCTTTTTTATAAACAATGCTTTCGGAGTCACATTCGATGCTGCTGATGAGGTAACCACCAGGTTTTAAAACCCTATATATTTCTGCAATAACACGTGTCTTCCGGTTCAATGGGATATGCCCGAATACGTGTGATGTATAAACACAGTCAAAAAAAGCCTCCGGGAACGGCAAGTGGTCACCGTCAATTTGGTAAACTCGGTCATATAGCTGCCGGACTTCAAGCAAAGAAGATACCGAAAGGTCCACTCCTGTCACAGAGCCAAACCGTGGAAGGATTTCTGCCCCCCCCCCGCAACCAAAATCGAGAATCTTAGCCTCATTATTGGGGATTATCGCATTAAGACTTTTTTCGAAAAATCTTGTTTCAAACGTGCTAATGCTGATCGTTCGATAGAGAGTTTTAAAAATTCTTCGCAATCCGGAACTACAGTCAGAAGAAGAGTGCTCTTTTGTTTTCGTGAATTTCCCCTCGTAAAAAGCATCTTCTTTTCCAAAACAAATGATGCCGTTTTTCAAAGGGAATGTTTTTTCACAAATCTGGCATGCCGCGTCCTCTGCGGACAGCGCAATATCGGTTTTGCAAAAAGGACAGACCAGTTTCGGACCGGCAAGATCGTTTCGTGTCGGTATGCCGTCTTTGCTATAATTGCCCATAGTCCTAAATTTCCTTTTCAGTAAAAAGCCAATCTATCTCTTCATGGTTCTCTCCAGCTGCCACCTTTAAATCTTGCCGGTTAAAAAGAGCCGCGCCAATTGAAAGAAGATAACGGAAATCCCACCGATCCCAGTTATAATAGTCGGAGAGGATGAAAAAACGCCCATCATCATTATCCCCGATCATGGGCATTAACCCGTCCGGGCGCATGGCATGCAAGATGAATTCAAACATATGTTCAAGGCGATTCCAAAACCCGGAAGGCAGGTCAATATTATTATTTCTGCAAAGGATTGCCGAATAGGTGAACAGTTCCAGCACGAGCCGGTGGTAGGCGGTTGAGTTTTCAAAGCTGACCCCGTCATCGTAAACCATCTTTTCCATGCATCGGGTGATTTCTTTTATTCCGAACTTTTTCCATTTCTCCGCGTCTTTGAATCTGGGAAACATTACCCCGATAAACAACAGTCCGACAATATTCGACAGGTAATGATTGGTCTCAATGCCGCCTTTATTTTCCAGATTTTTTTCAATATACCAGCCATGCTGCCACATGCTCCTTAGGAATTTATCGTGAAACTCCGTGGTCCATACCACTGTGTCCTTAAAAGCCCACCAGGCCCACATCCAGTTACATGCCCGGATGGCCACCTCCATGGCACAGGTCCAGTTAATGCCGTACGGGCAGGGGTTTTCTTTGATCCAGTCATTGATCTGCCAAAGCGCTTCCTCGGCAAATCGCATATCTTCTGTGACAATGTATGCTTTGGCCATGGAAGGTAAGTGCTGAAACCGGGAAAGCTCCCAGGGGATTTTGCAGTCTGAAGAATTATGGAGATTTGCAACGGGAAATAAGAGTTTAAAATATTTTTTGGGCCATTGTTTTTTAGATGATGGATCAATGTGCCAGAAAATTTTATCTCTTTTAAAGAGGAGATCGTAGCCGAGAGTTGAGAACCTTTTTCCAACTAGGGAGTTAATTCCAAATACGTTTTTGGAATTGAAAAACATATCTGGATTTTTCTTTTTTTTGCAAAGCCATTGGTTTGAATGTACATTCTTTAAAAATTTTTCCTGTAGATATTCTTTATTTTTAAACCTTCCAATATACTTCATAAAAAATAAATCGATTAAGGTTTCGCCAAGAGAAAACAGCTTTGACTTGTACCCTTTCCCCTTCCAAAATAATAAAATGCCGTTATCCGCCATTTAAGAGATCTTTTTTAAGTTTTACGCAACCTGGCAGAATACAAGAAAATAGCACTATTCACACAAAGAAAAGAAATCAGGGTCGCAAAAGCGGCGCCTGTAGCTTTGTATTTAGGAATAAGAGTGAAATTCAATCCGAGATTTAACCAGAAACAAAACACCATAAGTAAAAATAAAAAGAGAAATTTCTCTAATTTCATTATGACTGTTACATGGGGACTGAAAGCAAAAGACATAAAAGCCGATATTGATAAGATCAGGAACACGGTCGGAGCATCGGGATATCTACCTTTATCAACCCATGGTATAATCCACTGAGATACAAAGCACCCGATAAGGATTACTGGAATGGACAGCACGACATATTTTTGATGCTTTTTGAATATTGTATTCATGCCCGCCACTGATGAAGTGTTTTGAATGACAGGAAGATATACGGATTTGACGGACTCCAACGCCATAAGTAAGAAGCTGTAATATCTGAATGCTGAGCCGTAGGTCGATAAATCATGGGCTTCACTTAATGATCTAAGCATGAATATGTCCAGCCTTCCAAAAAATGCCAGCACAATGGAATATCCTATAAGGTATCGATAATGTCCGGACAAGACATACCTGGATAGGTGTACCGATTTGTTTAGATAAAAAAGGCCATGGAATAGTTTTCTTTTGATGATTAGAGGTATTGATATTGCAAATGCTGCCAATATCTGGGCGGCCAAGGCATGCCATGCCTGTATCTTTGAGCCGAAGAAACCGACGAGGCCAAGGATTGATAAAGATAAAATTAATGATTTGATCAGTAATACCTGAGAAAAACGATTAAATCGCAAAGCCTGCTGATAGTCAGTACGCAGAAATTCGTGAATACATAGTGCAAAAGCCAAGATTAAAGATAAAATAACTACTGAATATTCCTCCTTAAAAAAGAAAAATATCAACAGCCAGAGAAAAAATATCGACAGGATCTGAGTTGATAAAAATGCCCCTTTATACTCATAAATTTTAATTTTTTGGTAGCCTACTATAAATATACGATTGAATAATGATACGATGATCCCAGAAAGAACGGCTGCAATAGCCATAATCATTGTGTAATCAGCATATTGACTGGGTGACATATATCGAATAATCGCAAGTGCCGAGATGGCGCCAACGGCTTTTGCAATAAGATTATATGAAAAAACTTGGGCTATGGTGCCGAACAAAATAAATTAATTCCTTGGGTAGGATACCTAATCTGGTAAAATCTGATGAATATTTATAATAAGCCGGCCGAAAGTAACCGTTTCCACTGTTCGCTGTTACGATCAACCAGGAGCAGATTATCGCCGTCTAAATAATCTTTTGTTGAGCTCATGGGCAAAAGAGATAAATCTTTCTTTATTATTCTGAAAATTTGAAAGCTCGGGAAACACTCAAAAGCATAATCAAGACATTCTGAAAATTCATAGCCAAAAGCTTGAGACCTTTCGTTATTAGCTTCTATCATTACAGCCTGTATAATGCCATTTCTAAAGGCTGATGTTGCACCCTTTATGACTTCAAATTCAGCACCTTCCACATCAATTTTTAACATATTAATAAATGGTAGTTTCAGTTTATTTATGATATTATCAATGGAATCTTTTCTAACAGACACTTTATTTGATGACTCGTTGGCATAAGGTTTAGCTGACGCAAGGCCTGGGTGCAAGTCCGGAAAATTAAAAATAACTCCGTCACCTATAGTATCTGAACATATTGCATTTAGTAGATGCACATTACTGTTACAATCATTAAGTACCAAATTTTTTTCCAGCATTTTGAATGTTTCGGGCATTGCCTCTATTGCAATTACTTTCCCCTTATCCCCCACAAGTTTTGAAAACAAGGTCGTATACCAGCCGATATTGGCGCCTATATCTACTGCAATATCGCCCGGGCCGATAATTTGTTCCATTAATTTAGTTTCATTCTTTTCTCTTCCACCATGGAAATATATTTGAAATGCATATTTATTTTGTGAGTCAAAATAAAAACGGCGGCCATCCCAGGATTTTGTGATACTTCTGACTGGAGCCAGGCCAGAATTAAGAATAAAGTTGATCAAGTTTGTTTTACCTCTTCCTACGGGAAAATTTTTTGTATAAATACTACTCAGGCTATATATTATTTTTGATAGCATTTCTTTCTCTTTTCCTTGAATAATATTCTTTACATGCTTAATGTAAAAGCTGTTGTGTTAAAAACTTCTGATAGACGGTAACTTGGAAACTGCTTATACATTACAAATTTGAATAGTTGGTCAAGCTCTTCATATTGTCCTTTATCCGGTTTCTCGGATTGAATTTTATCGATATTTACCCCGTGAGCAACCAGCGATTTGTAATCATCCATAAAAATAGTCTTCTCATCAAAGTGAACTTCCATCCATTCTTTGCCCAGTTCCCGAGATCCAACCGCAAAATAATGAATGGTACCGATGGAGCCGTCTTCGTACTCCAAAGTAATGATCTTGTTATCCGAGCCGGAAATGCTGTCTGTATTGGGTTGGAGGGTTGCACATGAAAAGGCCTTTACCGGATGGCCCACGAAATAGGAAAACAGGTCGATAATGTGACAGGCCTCGCCGATGATTCGACCGCCGCCCTCTTCGGTATGCACCCAGTGGTCCAGTGGGATGTAACCGGCATTCATGCGATAATGCAGGACCAGGGGGTTAACCCGTTTATCCGTGTGTTTTTTGATCTCCCGTGCATATTTGGAATAACGGCGGTTAAAGCCAACCATTAACAAGGGTTTTTCTTCCTCGGCGGTGGGGCGGGATGTGTCTTGTTGATCTTGTGCATCTGCAAGGCCATAAAATTCTTTAATCGCCTCTAATTCCTCCCAATTGGTGCACAGAGGTTTTTCAACAAAGGTATGCTTGCCGGCTTGTAAGGATTTCAGCACCATCCGCCCGTGCAGGTTGTGCCTGGTGCAAATCATGGTCAGGTCGATATCCGGATCATTTAAAATTTCGTGGTAATCTGTTGTGGCGTAGGCCGCGCCGAACCGCTCTGCTATGGTTTTGGCTTTTGAGCCTGTTTTAGAGCAAATCGCCCTTATTTGATAAAGGTTGCTTAGTTTTTGTAGGTTGGGCAAATGCGTGTTGACCGCAAAGTTACCTGCGCCGATGATGCCCACGCGGATCCGGTCGGATACCGCTTTCCTGGTTTGAAATTCAATCTGAATGCGGTCGGGGCGGTAATTTTTACCCTGTGCCTTTGGGGATTGGTCTCCGTAATGCAGAAACAGGAGCAAGGGCCGATCGGGTTTTGCCAATTCCGCAAATGCCTGATCCACCTGTCGGATGGAAAAGGTCTTGCCGATCATGGGCGTTATGCGAATGGCCCCGGTTGCCAGCAGCCGTAAATATTCCTGCAGATTTCTGTTTTCCGTCCAACGGACGTATGCATAGGGATAATCTAGTCCTTTTTCCTCGTATATTGGATCATAACGGCCCGGGCCGTAAGAGGTGGAGATCAGGAAATCGATTTCTTTTTCATAGAGGTCCTGGCGGTTGACCTTGTCTCCGTAGACGCCGACCATCACCAGCCGGCCTTTTTTGCGGGTAATTTTTAAAGCCTGGGAAAGGGCGGCTGGGTTGCTGGTGGCTGCGGCGAAGATTATTGTGTCCGCGCCGTGCCCACCGGTATAATGAAAGATTTTTTGTTCGGCCTCTTCCGGGGTCAGTGTGAGTTCCGCACCGCATTCCGCTGCAATGGATAAACGGCTTTGATCAAGATCAACGGCCAGACAACGGCCGCCGGCTGTTTTTACCAGTTGAAGAGTAATAAGACCGAGGATGCCGGTGCCATAGACAACAACGAATTCTCCTATCCGTGGAGCGGCCCTTCGAACACCCTGCATGGCAATGCCACCCAAGGTTACCGTTGAAGCGGCCTGATAGTCCAGATCATCTGGTATTCTGGTAATCAGGTTGATTGGTACGTTCACATATTCCGCGTGGCACGCAATACCGGCGCCGGAGGCGGCCACGCGGTCGCCGATTTTAAAACCGTCAACACCGGGACCTACCGCCGTGACCATGCCGGCAATTGAATAACCCGTTGGCTTGGGATATTGCCGGTTTTTTTTATCGCCTTCCCTGACCTGCCGGACCTTGTTGATGGTACTGGACAGGCCTTTTTCCTTTAACAGTTGCCATGCTTTTTCCACCTTTTCCGGCTGTTCCATTGCGGCCTTGATCAATGATTTTGGTTTTGAGGAAGCAATTACTGAACCTTCCGTTCCTGCTGAGATGCAGGAGTAGACGGTTTTTATCAGCACTGAACCAGGGGTGACGCCGGGGTTGGGGACCTCGACGGCTTGGATTTTGCCGTTTTTAATCAAAGCCTGCTGCATGTTACTCTTAATCCTTTAAAGTCTTCTGGATGTGTTGGACAATGCGTTGAGCTGTCTGTCCATCCCACATTTCAATTTGCGTTTTTGAATCTGTGTGTTTGGCGATAGCCTCGTTGAACCTGGCAGTTAATAGGTTGGGCCGGCAAAGGCTATTAGTACCATGGGTGATGGTAACAGGCCTTTCGGTGTTTTCCCGCAAGGTGATGCAGGGGATGCCCAGGTAGGTGGTTTCCTCCTGGATGCCGCCGGAATCGGTAATCACCATCCGGGCATTGAAGACAAGGTTCATGAAAGCAACGTAGGCAAGCGGGTCTGTAAAAATGATATTGGAATGGGGGGGGTGCCAAATGGATGTTTTTGAGGTGTCTGCCAGGAAATCATATTGCTCGAGTTGCAGCAGGCATTTGTGGGTGCGCGGGTGTACCGGAAACAATACCGGCAACCGAGCACCGATTATTTCCAGTTGTTCCATGATGGCGGCAAGTATTTCTGGTTCATCCACGTTAGACGGCCTGTGCAGGGTCACCAGGCAATAGTTGTGCTTTTGTAGTTGGAAGGTTTCAGCGGTTTTTTCATTTTTGATTCTCGGCCGCATCATTTCCAGGGAATCAATCATGATATTGCCGACGCGCGTGATCTTCGCAGGGTCTTTACCTTCTTTTAAAAGGTTCTCGTCCGCATCCGGGGAAGGGGTCCATAAAAAATCTGCTATGGCATCAGTGAGAACCCGGTTGATTTCTTCGGGCATGGTCCGATCAAATGAGCGCAAGCCGGCTTCCAGGTGGGCTGTTTGAATGCCGAGCTTAGCTGCTGCAAGGGTGCAGGCAACAGTGGAATTGACATCACCCACCACAATAACCAGATCTGGATGCTGTTTCAGCAGCACCTTTTCATAGGCGATCATCACACGGCCGGTTTGCTCGGCATGGGTGCCACTGCCAATGTTTAGATGAATGTGTGGAGAAGGCAGGTTCAGGTCCTGAAAAAACACATCGCTCATATTGAGGTCGTAGTGCTGGCCGGTGTGCACGATTGAAGTTGCGGCCCACGGCTCTTTTGCCAGTGCATGGTAGAGCGGTGCGATTTTCATAAAATTGGGTCTGGCAGCGGCGATCAGATGGATTTTTTTCATGCGTGCACCTTGGCCTCTGCCTCTGAATCGGGTCCCTGTTGGAGAAAAAAAGTATGTTTTATTGCCTGGGGGACAGCCGCATCGATGGTTGTGCCCCACGACACGATCTGCGCGGGCTCCTTTTTGTTATAGGCCCTTGACACCCAGCCGTTATTGAGCTTGAGTCCAATTTGGGATTGGTTGGTTTTCATAGACAAGACAGGGCAGCCATTTTTACTGAATAAAACTGTGCCCGGCTCTATCTCGCAGATAATTTCGGTATCCAGATGGAAGTAAAATTCTATTTTATGTATGCCTTTTCCCTGAAAGCTGTCTTCAACGGTTACTTGGTGTGTTTTTTTGTCGAGATGAAAAGTACGCTGGTGTGCAACCGGGTCGGCCAGCCGTTGGTATCCTGTGTGCTGTGCGGTCAACAGGTCAAAGGATTCACTGCTCTTCCAGTCCGTCACATGGATGTCACCGAATGGATTAACTAAAGCAAACATGGAGTTATGGATCGGAACCTGTTCTTCTCCGTCCACCACCACGGTGTTATGATAAGCGGTCGAACGGAACAATCGTCGCATTTCCATGTTACCGGTGTAGCAATAGGTGCCTGGGTCAATGATAACTGGCACTCCATCCGCGCAAAGTTCGAAGCTCAACCAGTCGTTGTGTTTATGAGGTCCAACGCCGTTTACTCCTATTCTGTGGCAAACAGCAGCTAAATATATTCTTTCCGATCGCATTATATAAATGCCGCCATTGGGAAAGGCTTTGGATTGATTTGTTTCGACGCTTTCTTGGGCACGCTCCAGGTTCATGTCTTCAATCATCAATTTCCTTTAATTCGTTTGCAATATAAAGGGGTCAAGTCTTTGCTTGACTCTTGTTTATATGCAACCGCAGAAGATTTCTCAAATCCGCAGACAGTCTCGTCTCCAATAAAATACCTAATCTGTGAAATCTGAGTAATCTGCGGATAAAAACTTAATC
>ENA-ORXD01001663-ORXD01001663.1-sediment-metagenome-genome-assembly--contig:-NODE-1663-length-17302-cov-5.815385_pt1 | contig 17302 bp, 15 predicted proteins | sample MGYA00237862_ERZ511471 | MGnify/ENA metagenome assembly ERZ511471
GGGCAATTCCCCTTCAGAACATTCCCGAGCATATCCTTACATCCATGAGGTGTTTTGATGTTGAGGCATGACGGGGGGATCGGGGATGACATACGGCCATCTATATCCTTAGTTATTTTCGGGAAAATCCCCTCACTCCTCACCCGAACCTTTTCCTCATCCCTCGAGTGCTTCTTCCGGTCGTATGGTGAAGAACTCCCCCAAATTCCCGATATTCGTATTATCCACCTTCCAACTCCTCCTCTACCGGAATTGGATAACCGTGAACGAATATTCATGCGAAAACTGGCATCCATTCAGGGCAATATCATTATCGGAGTGACCAGGGCAGGCCTCTGGGATCCTGCCCCTCCCCGTTTCATATTCGGAACATCTCTGGCATCCGGTGTCGGAATACTCTCTACATGCCGGTTTGAACGTGATTCGGGTTCGAAAGAAGCTGCAGTGCGTCAACTTGAAAAAGAAGTGATTAAAATACTGGGACTTGCCTGCAATATCGGTCACTGCCGGGATTCTGCCTGCATCATGGAGTACCACAACAAGGTATGGGATCTGGATAGAAACGTGGATGTGTGCGGAACATGTAGAGACAGAATGGGGAGGAAATTAAGGGAGTTCTTTGATATGGGAGGTTCGGGGAATACCGCACTTGTGGATTTTGTTTAAGAGTGGGTAATAAGTCTTTTGAATATGAAAACAAATGCCACCTTTCAATACAATTAACAAAATTTCTTACCGGGTTATGATGTTATGTATCCTTATTGCATCAGCAGAAAATGGTTCTAATGATAAAAATTTTTCCCAATATTTTTTTGCTGTCTCTAAATCGCCCTTTTGATAGAAGATTTCCCCAAGATTGCATAGAGCATCGGTATCTTCAGGCTGAATTCCAAGAACATGTTCAAGGGCCCCGATTGCTTCTACAAGGTTCCCTTTTTTATGATAAGTTTGAGCTAGATCAGACCAATATTTTGGATTTTTTGGTTCTGAATGCACTGCCTTTTTAAATCGATAGATTGCTATGTCTAGGTTTGTTTCCTTAAGAGCGATTTGTCCTAGTATCCAATTTGCCAAAGCATTCTGGGGATCGAGGTCGACAGCTTTCTGGAGATGCATTAAGGCTCTTTCTTTATCTTTTCCAATTAGTAAGTCTCCTAATTCAGCGTGAGCATCAGCGATATTCGAATTTAGTTCAAGAGTTATATTATATTCAGCAATTGCCTGTTCCCAACATTTCAAAACTCTTTCAATATCCCTGGGATTTAAAATTACAGGTTCAAATTTTTTTATCCCACTTTCGAGAATGCGGTTTAAGTGCATCCACGAATGGTAAAAGCATCGTGCAAGACCGAAATGGGCCTTAATTTGATTATTATCTAATTGGAGAGCTTTTTGAAATTCGGTTGTTGCTTGGTCGATGTTATTTTCGTTTAACAATTTTTGCCCTTTTTGGATATGCACCAATGTTTGATCTTCATCAGGCAATAACCAATGATTCTTTTTTATACGATCCCAAAAAGCCATTATTTACCCCCTGATCATGATAAGATAATAAAATGTTAATCATCAAGAAAATTTCCTAGTGGTTTCAAGAAGTAAGAGAATTATATTAGCAGCTCTGGGGAGGCTGATGGTATTGTGTGTCTATTTCCCCACTCGAATCCTGTCTAAATCCCGATAAATCTGATTCGCGAGTACGAAATAACCATTAACTGACGCAAGTTCATAAGCCTCTTCAGCGGCAGAGAGGGCTTCTTGTTGCTTTTTCTGCTGTGAAAGAATTTTAGCCTGATTCATTAAAGCAAAAATTAAGGATTGGATAACATCGGTCTCCCGGCAGATTCGCTCCTTTTCTTTATAGAGGGAGAATGCCCCCTCGAGGTCACCACGATCTTTAAGAATTAGGGCTTCATGGCCCAAAATTCGTTGTAAACCATTATTGTTTTTTAATTCTCTACAAATTTCTTCTGCTTCCTTTAGAAGAGTCATTGATTGATCAAGTTCGCCAAGGTCTCTGAGTACCAGAGCTTGGCCTCCTAATGATACCTGTAATCCATCAAGATTCTTTAGTTCCTTGAACGTTTTTTCCGTTTCCATGTAGAGGATCATTGCCCTATCTAACTCACCAAGTTTCGTTAGGATCAGTGCCTGGTTAATCAAGCAATTCATAAGTTGAGTAACTATACCCAATTCACGACAGATCCGTTCCTGTTCCTTGAGGAGCGTCATAGCATTATTGAGTTCCCCACGGTCTTTGAGTATCAGGGCTTGATTGCCAAGAGATGTCGCTAGCCCATCATCGTTCCCTAGTTCCCGGCAGATTCTCTCTACTTCTTCAAGGAGGGTCATCGCCTTATCCGGTTCCCCACGGTCTTTGAGTATCAGGGCTTGATTGCCAAGAGATGTCGCTAGCCCATCATCGTTCCCTAGTTCGCGAAAAATCCGTTCCGCATTTTTAAGTAGGTGGATTGCAGATTCAAAATAACCCTTTCTAGAATGAATATTCGCTTGATTGCAGAGACATTTTGCTAACCCAAAAAAATTCTCGCGTCCTATACTCATACGTTCGGACTCAAGTAAGAGTGCCATTGCACCATCAAGGTCACCCCGATCTTGGAGGATCAGGGCCTGGTTGTTGAGGGATGCCTCAAGATTGGTTAAATCCCGATCTTCTCTTGATGATTGAATCAGGTATTCTCCAAGATCACTTGCTTCATCGACGTGCCCGGTCTGATAAAGGAATGTTCGGAGTACCCAAATAATCCTTGAAGTGACTTTCTGAGGCGCCTGAATCACAGGCCGGTATACTTCAATAATCCTGAAAGATGAATTTGCCTCGACCCGCACCCAATATCGTTTAACATCGTACTCTCCTGCCTGCCAGGACGCCAAGAAGAACGGCGGATCATTGAGGAGTGTCACAAGCCGATCCCATTCGTTCGCTTCCGAGAGCTGCCAAGGGAGTTCCTCAGTCCTCCGCGGACCATCCGATTGTATCGCAAAATAATTGGCAATCCGCAGGTGGGCGGCTCGTTTTAATTCCTTGCATGGAAGGTACCGGTGTTCAACAGCTGCCTGGAGGTAGTTGTGGAAGAAAGTAATTCGCCCATCCTTCTCAACGAGCGAGTGTTCCATGGCAAGATACAGCGGTGCCCAGTATGCATCGGGAAGTGGTTTCCTGTCAGTTCCGAGCAGATCCATTAACTCCACCTTGGAAAGACCCCGCCGTGCAGCCCAGATGAGGGATAAGGTATCCTCCACAAGGTTGGGACGATCACGTTCGTAGTCCTGTTCATACCGGGCGAGGATCATCTCGTAGAGTGCATCCACGGTTTGTGCAACCAGATATTCCCTTATCTGATCAGGAATTTTGCCAAACTGCCCGTGAATCCTTAGCTCCTCTAATAGCGCCCTAAGGAAAAGTGGATTCTCTGTTTGCTTCGCTTTAGCTAGCTCTTCACGAGCAGGAGCATCGAGTTCCCTTCTGTATTTCTGGAGATAACATTTGATCAGGGTATTCCGTTCCAAAACTGTGAGCGGTTGCACCGTCATAGTTGGCCATTCCCGCTTCCGGACAGCATCGAGCGGACGACCGGGAAGGGTTGACAGAATCAGCCGGATATTCTCCGGGATTTTCTGTGGGAGCCAGACCAGGTCTGGTGCACCATTCCTGTCTTCGAGCTGGTTCAACGCATCGATGACAAGCACCACCCGGCCATGGGCCGCTGCCATCGGGAGCCAGTTCCGGAACGCAGTCATCAGGGCTTCTTCTTTCTCTGGGATCTCATCGGTAAGTGAAAACTTCCGTTTGAACTCCCCCATGAACCTCCGGAGCATGGACGCCCAGTCAGTGCTCTCCGAGGACGCTCCGACGAAGTGGACTAGGACAAGGTCATAAGGGTGTTTGGTGCGGTAGCGATATGCCCAGTGAGATAGGAGGGCTGATTTCCCACTGCCGGAATCCCCAAGCACGATAAGTGGCGGGCTAGTTCCTGATGCATGGTGATCAAGGAGGTCATAGTAATCCTGCCGGGGAATGTAAACGCCGAACCGACTCGCCGCGAATGCCTCGTGGACCGAATCCTCGCGGTCAAGCGCAACACGTGCATGTTCCTCCTCGGTCAGGGGTGCCTGGGGGGGTTCGAGTGTGTCGATAATCCGCATCAGGTCTTCTTTCACCAGTTCGCCCAAATGGACTGGATCCTGGTAATTCTCATGGAAAGGAAACCCTGAACTTCGGATCCGTTCTTTCAGGGCAGTTAGTTTTCGGATCGACTCTGCATCAGTCTCAATAAAACCTGCACGATCTTCTTCCCTGACAGCATCCTTAAAAGCCTTAGACTCAAGGTGTGCCTTATCTCTGAAATAAAAGAAGGCGTGGGTCGCCATGTCCGGATTGTTCAGGACTCCATGGAGAATCTCAAGTTCGGTGATCGATTTGTCCGCCTGCTCATGTACCCAGGGGTAATCATCCTTAACCGACTCAGCAGCGTGTGGATCTATCCACCCATACCGTTCCCCAAGCATGCCGATAAAATACGGACGACACTTCTCGATATAATCCAGGCAAATACCCAGCGTTTCTCCTTTCTTGCTTTTCTCTTCCGGAATACCCCACCGAAGGTCAACCTCTCCCCAGGCAATGCCTCTTTCTTCACATACTTTTCGAAGTGCAGGGAATATACGGAGCGTAAGTTCATCCCGTTCGGCCTTCATATCCTTGAAAGTCGAAGAGACGAAGACATTGATCTTCTTCTGCTGGTAACGTTGAGCAAATGTCTGGTCTTCGCAGGGATCTGGTTTATTTTTTGGATATTCTTCTCCTGGTAGACTATTGTTAGTTATTTTGAGCCGATCCCAGAATGCCGTGGGAAATTCCCCCGGATCAAAAGAGGGTGGGTAAAGTAATGAGGTTTGTCATCTGAGGTGAATGCGGCAAAATCCCTAGAAAACGGAACCAACAATCAATGAAATGCTCCGATAATCAGAACGAGGGATCCTGTTGCACTCCGGTAATCAATATCGTATGAAGGGGAACTCATACAATCTCTGACGATACTTTCATTTCTTTCTCTCATCTTCCCGGGAATCCCCTCTGAGGTTTATTGCGAGGAATTATTTTTATGAATAGATATATGAGCAATAATACTTTTTACACTCCAAAGAATTACTACTCCTCATGAAGAGAAATCTGGTTGCACTGTTTGTCATAGTATTCGTTCTGATATGTCTTGTCCTCGTGACAGGTTGCCAGGATGTACCAAAACCCGTAACACCTACCCCGATAACGACAGGGACTACACAAATACCGAAATCGGTTGTTTTCTCTTCCCCGAAAAGTAATGAAACAATGAAATTTTCCAAGGACGCCAATGGCATTTACACGTGTTCGATAAGCGGCATGTCATCTGGAGTTGTGCAATCAAATACTCAATTGCTCCTCTGGGTTCAACCTGTGCAACCACGCTCCGAGACACCGGGCTGGTATCTCCAGCGGCCTCCAAATGGAATTCAGACGATAGTAGCGGATGGTTCATGGACGGGCACCGCCCAGTTAGGGAACCTCCAGTGGCCACCGCATACAGGTGATCTGTTTGATGTCACCGTTACCATAGTCGATGATGCCACTGCTTCCGAACTGATGAAACTCCCGGGAGTGGTAGTAAGGATCAAACCCATAGGTCAACCATTTGACACGGCAACGGGAGTTATAGCCAAGGTGTAGAGGAGGTGAGATCAGCACCTCCTTCACCAATCACAAATACAGAGCCTTGCTGCATCAAAAAAAATATCATACCACTGGTGTGCCATAACCGCCTCGTCCTGACACAATTTTGGTTTTCAAGGATCGGGTCAGATACCAGTATTTCTATGATTCCACAACGAACCTTTGTATTCAATTCAATGATAGGGAATCCAATGGTTTCCCGGGCAATTTGTAGGGATATCGCACCTCCACTCAGCGAAAAGCATTGCGTTTCCGAAAACCATCTTCATATCTGGAAAGAGAGCCAGAGCATTGTATCCACGAAAAAAAGGAGATGAAGAAAAGTAGTGGGAATAAATCTTGAGCAGAAATCCGAGGATCCGCTCTCCTTTAAAGGGATGTTTTTTTTTATCCCTTGCAGTCATCAAGGATACTGATCGAAGGGATATCTATACAGCTCTGAAGGAATCGTTTGCGATCCTCTGAGGACCGGAACATTCTTTCCTTTCGGTATCAGGAATGCAATAAATTTGGTTGCGTCCCAATCATGACCCCCGGTCACGTACTGGCACATGAATGTTCCATCGCTCTGTATTGTTGTTTTCGGACGGGCCCAATAGGGTTTATTTACCCATCCGTAATCAGGAACAAAAATGTATACTGCAACTTCGTATGATGCCGGATCCACCCCTTTCACGTTGCCAGTTACATACTTATTTGCGACCTTGGTGATGGTAATTGATCCTGATTTAAAAGATCCGGGATTATAGATGGGCCCAGTCTGATCCGCCTTTATAGTAATGGGGAACTTATACGTATGGGCAGCACTGTATTTCTTCAGTATATCCTGTGTCGATTGGCTGAAAGGGAAAGTGCTCACTGCACCTGCTGCACTAACGATAAATGCTACGGATACGATAATTATGAGCAGATATTTCAGAACGTTCCGGTTTATCGACATGATTCTTTCTCCTCTTTTACAGTATTGAAGAAATTAAAAAGGATAAATGTTTCTTAAAATCAATTCACGCAATTCGGGGAAGACTCGTTTTACGGGGTAATCTCGCTCTGCATGCAGGTCATTAAACGCGCTGCTCTGTCTATCAAATAAGAATTGGTAAATTTTCAAGAAAGGTCGATAAAAATATTTCGATTAATCGTAATGTTATTAAGATCGTGAATTTATCTTTAAATATTACACCGGTGAAAATGGGGATTTTATGACGGATATTCATTGCGATGAATCATATCGTGTATTTGTCAGTTATTCGCACGAAGATCTTCAGGTCGTAACAAACCTTGTAGAAATACTTCACAAGAATCATATATGTCCCATGTGGGACCGCCGTTTTGCTTTCGGTCATGCCTTTCATGATCAGATTAAGACTTTTATATCCCATTCGCATGTTTTCCTGCCAATAATCAGTCCATCTTCAATTCAACGAGGATGGGTCCACCAGGAGATCGGTTATGCCATGGCCCTCAACATTCCTGTACTGCCTATTGCGATGGGAAAATTGCCAAATGAAATGATCAGGGAACTCCATGCAATCCACCTCGATAAAGACCTGACTGGTGCAGAAGAATTACTTTCATGGGAAACCATTGAAAACCTCGTAAACCGATATAGGGATCCCATACATGCACAATATCAGTGTGCCGAATTCACAGAAGACCGGGCAATTCTCTTTGCAAAGTATGCAAATACCATACTCGCTATGAAATTTTTTGGCATAGTCCGGCAGAAGGGTGGACTGAGTTCGTTCCATATTCCAGATAAGGTGATCACTCACGAAGATTGGGATATTAGGTATGGGGGCACACAGACCAACAGGTTCCACCGGCGATCGCTTCGGGCAGAACGCATTGCTCTGGACAAACACGCCCATCAAAAAGGCTGCAAATTAATTGTCAATCCTAAACTCCCATACGATAAACATGGTCCAGAAGCAAAGGTTCTCAGGCTCAATTACCTGAAAAACTACATCAACAAAATGCTGGATGAAGGCAAGTCGATCCAAGTTGCAATCGACGAAAAAATGCTGCCGAATGAGAGTATCACTATAGTTGGGGACTGGTTCCTTGCAGAATCGTATTCAGCTGCACTTGGAACGGGATATCGACAAACTATCTTTACAACACACGCTCCCAGTATGAAGACGAGAATAGACATCTTCGATTATGAATTTAAGATGTTGCTTAAGAATATGGAATGCGAGGCCCCTGATTCCGGGAAAAAAGCAATTGAGTTTATCGATGAAGAAATTGAGGAAACAACAAAATTAATTGATGAAACAAAAAAGTTAACCATCAAAGCAAAAAAGGAGAATAAAAGGAAAAATTAATTATTCCCGATTTTTCCACACTATTCGATGATGAATCAACGATGTAAAGAATGATATAAAAGATAATAAAATTGTTCATCTATTAAGCAATGATTGATCAAAAGGATTTTTTTCGCAAGGTAATTTCCTGCAAGGTTGCCAATCAGCAGGAGTTCATTCTTACTACCAGTCCCGATATTCAGGAAAGAAGGGCTTGTATGCTGAAAAGTATATCGCTCGCTCCGCGAATTCCCAGCCATCGAAAGGCTTTGAAGAAGAGGAATTTCCTGTGAGGAGTGGAATTCCAAGGGTGGATTTCATAGGGAAAGATCAAGAAAAAAGATTCAGTATTCAATTTATTTAATTCAAGGACATGTCATCCATACGTAATTGTGATGCATGGGATAGCGATACATTAACCTCCACTCAAAGACAAAACGAAATTTAGATGAATCGATCCATTTTGCTAATCATACTTTTATTTGTAGTACTTCATATTTCTGCATGTACCGAACAGAATGAAGAACTGGAGAAAATTGAAGTCCCCATATGGGATAAAACAGATATTGAAATAGAGAAATTACAGGGAGTAACCATTTCAGTATACGATCATGAAATAAACGGGAATAAACCCAAATTCTACGATGGTGGCATGCCATTACAATATAAAACCGGGTATCCGCCTTGGGGTCTTCCAGGGTATACATACGGCATGGAGAAACCTTTATTTTATGATTTTGCAGATTTTACAACTTTTTTCGTTTATAACGGGCCAATAGCAGTTGGCGCTCAAACCTATGACAAAGAAGGAAATTTGGTAGCCGAGGTTGGAAATATCGAATTTTACATCACCGAAGAAAAAGAACAGGGAATTACTATTGAAGAATTTCATTATGATCATGACGGGAATATTATATTCACATGCAAGAGTCAAATTGATCCCTATTCAGGAGATAAAATGAGGGAGAAGGAGAGAATTGGCAGGAAAATAAGGGATTATTACTTTATATGGCCTGTATAAGAAAAAAGAGACATAGAACCATCATTATCCACCCCTCGCTGAAGATCGGCATAATGTCCCGCTGCTTATGACTGAATCTTCCGAACAAAATCACAATTATATTCATATAAAATTGCATTTGTTGATCCAAGAGAAATTTTATGGTATTTTGGCCCGGTTTACTTAATCATACTGCAAAGAAATCTCACTCTTTCACTCGAATCCCGGTCATAATGACATATACTTTCATTTTATCCCTCATGGCGTCGATGCTGTCCGTACACCAGACCACATCAGCCTGAGGATCAAGTTCATACGTCACAGAGTGTGCAATCTCTTCCGCATCATAGCCATTGATATCTTTCCCTCCGATGAAAAGAATAAGGGAGCCGGTCGCACTGCGGTAATCAACATCAAACAAAGGGTTACTCAAGCATGCTCTGACGACGCTTTCATTGGTATTTACTGCTACATCACGAGATTCACCATAAAGAACCATTGCGAGTCCTTTATTCCTGAAAATCACATAAAAATCTTCGGGATCGAGATTGGTTCGGGAAGATATGGTCATGCTTCTGATAAGTCCCCCCAACATTTCTACAATTATCCCGTTTAATTTCTCAAATTCCTGTGCGACGGAAAGAAATGAAGTATCACGAATGCGCTGGTTGTCAAGGACAATGACCGAATCAGCGTGCTTTAAAAGTTCCTTTAAGCCCACCCACGCCTGCCGAACTGTCTTTTCCTGAATACAGAATGGCAGAACAGCAATTGCAATCACAAGTGCCCCTCGTTCACGGGCAATCTTTGCGATTTGCGGGGCTGCACCGGTACCAACGCCTCTCCCCAATCCGGCAATAATAAAAACAGTCCCTGATGGTTCAATCAGGGATGCAAATTTTGATTTTGCAGTCAGTACTGCATCAGCGACTTGAGCGGGATCACCTTCACCTCTGAAGATAATCGGGTTATTAATTTCGAGGGGAATTTTTATTTGAGCTCGATATACCTCAAGGAATTTCTTGTTCGTGTCGATAGCGACAGTTCTAATATTTTGATTCTGAAGCGCTTCGATACAATCGAGTATCGTAATTCCGGCACCGCCGCAACCAAAGATGAGAAAATGAGGATGATATTCATGCTCTGTCATATTTTAGTTAACCCTTACCTTCGATATCATCCTGGTCACCTGTTCTTCTGAAATAGTGAATTAAATCAGATGTTCCAATCCCCCCAATCTTGACACCTTCACTTCCTGACAATCAGCATCATATCCCCGTTCATTTTCATCGGCATTAGCGACACGGTATCATTCTTCTTCACACCAAACTCCTGATATGGCTGGTTGAGAAGAATCCCCCGGAATTGCTTCGTTGTCTCGGAGTACTCCTTCAGCCTGACCCAGATAATTTCCGGTTTCAGGGTAACGGGTTTGTCGGACCGGAGGTCAAAAATGACGGTCGTTGGGAGTATTGCATGGACATCATCAAAAAATCCCTCTGCCCTGAGATGATCGATCGCGGAGCATTCCCGGGTTGATTTCATTCCATCATCTTCATAGAACCGCAACCAGTCCGGGTGGTCCGGGAGAGAGTGCCGGGTGCGTTCATCCTCGTTCAGGATATGGAGATCGAGGAGTTTAATCACATCGTACCTGAATTTCAGTCCGATGGACTCTCTGACGAACCGCGATATGGCTTCCATCTCTGCCGTCGGTTCGCTCTCGGTAAGATAGAGTCCCTCCACCTTGAGCGAGATGCCGGCATCGTGGTCGACATAGATGTAGCCCACTACAGGGCAATCCTTTGCTTTTTCAAAATCAGGAACTACAAGGTTCCTGAAAGAGGGGAGAGCTTTCAGAACTCCCAGCTTGTCCGGGAAGTACACCCACTGGTTGATGACCATCCTCGGGGTAAGATCCGTTCCTATCCGTGCCATGCCGTTCAGTCTCCCAGGGGATTATACCGGAGGAAGCTCTTCACCGTGGTGAAGGTGTGATACGGTACCCGCAGGTGCTCCGGTATGGTATCCAACGGGTACAGCCGGTAATTTTTCGGTGAAATCTTCATCCGCTTCATGAAATTCTCCCCGACATCGGAGAAGATGATCAGGTTATTGACGTGTTCCAGAGCAATCTCGATCCCACTCTGCAGGGAGTCCCGGGTGCTCATCCGGGCAAAGATATCCGTCGCTTCGCAATCGAGCACCGGGAAGAGCACCATGGTATTGATGGTATACTGGCTTCCTGAGATTTGAGCCGTGCCGATACCCTTCACCAGCCGGTCGACGAAAATAGCGCCATTGGCAGTACCACCGTAGTCGATGATGTAGGCCGCCCTGCTGGTCTTCTCTTTGGCCTTGACGTAGAGGTGGTTCCCCAGACTCGCTTTCCGGAGGGTCGCCCTGAAATCAATGCCGTACTTGAGTCCCGAGCAGAACTTTTTCGGCCGGAACGACTTTTTCTCATTTTTGAACGAGAAATGCGACAGCAGGTACGAATAGAGCTTTTTCTCGGTCTCGTAGTGGCTGCTGTTCCGCAGCCACCGGGAATATCCCGTCAGGATTTTTATCCCGCCGCCTTTCCCTTTCCGGTAGTCCCGGTTCCACTGATCCTGTTCCTTCAGCACGATAGTCCGGTGGGACACCCGTTGCAGGTTGTAATCGAGGAATCCTTCAATCCACGGGCAGTCACGATCCTTGACCGGGGCAAAATCATAGGTCAGGGCTTCCTTGAGGACCTTTGCGGCATAGTAGTCATCGACAATCTCCTGGGCAGCCAGAGTCAGCGAATAGACAGCCGGATAGAGTTGTCCCTCTGAAAGGGCAAGTTTCATGGAATACCGTATGCACGCCTGGATGTCATCAGGGAGCTCTTCCGTGCGGGTATTCAGGAAGAGCTTCTTGATGTACGCGAACCGGTTGAACTCGACATTCCGGTAGAGATCGTAGAGGTAGATGAAATAGGGGACTTCATGGGTGATTTTGTAGGCACTCCCTTTGCTGATCGAGCAGGTGATGCTGGGGAGCACCAGCCGGTCATCGAAGGGGCTTTCACTTTCGTCGGAGAGGTATCTGAGGACCTCCGGGGCATTCAACTCGTTGCAGACGAAGACAACATCGATATCCGTGGCAAGCAGTTTTTTTAACCTCTGGGCCATGAGACGGTTTCGCGAATCGATGTACCGGTTCTTCTCCTTATCCGGAACATCGGTGAGCATGCTCCGGTAACGGTGTGCCAGGTGGGCAAAGTGGTAGGGTTCGTTCACCGGTTCCGCATCCCTGACCCCGAACAGCTCGTCAAGGGATATACCGAAATTCTCCGGCTTTGTCAGGATCTCTTTGATACCGATATGCTGTGCCAGCTCGGCAAACCGGTACCATTCTCCCGGATCCCCGGTAACCGGCAGGCTGGAGTCGACGAAGTGCATATCCATGCCATATTCCTGGTACAGACGCACCGCTTCGATCGGGGCATGGGTAGGGATCACCGGTATTCCCCGCCCGGTTATGTCCAGGATGAGCGAGAGAACCGGCAATCGCTTGGTGGCTGCAAGCACCGTCTGTTCGAATCCCCGGGGGAGATCGATTGCCAGCGTGAAATTCCGGTCGGAGAACGTGGTCCGGATCACCTCATTCAGGTCCCGGGCATGCTCGGCTATCCCGGGAACATAGGTCAGGGTATGCAGCCGTTCATAATCCATGACACTCCCTCAGATGTGTCCGATAACGGATTCCAAGGCCCTCACGATGTTCAGATCCCCGTCCTCGGGAAAGAACTGGTTGTACCGGTGGGCAAGGCGGCCGATGGTGATGGCATCTCTTGTGGAAAATTCCCGGTACCTCCCGTCCTGTTTTGCCTGGATCAGATGCTCGATCAGTTTCTGCTTGAACAGCTCGGTATAGTACGGGGATGGCAGGTGGGCATCGATGATCAGGGCCAGTTCATGCTGCGACGGGTTGTTGACAATGATCCGCGGTTTGAGCCGGGACTCGATGTAATCGGGGAGATCGGCAAACGAGTCGTAGTTGGAGGTGAACGCAATGCGGAAGTCCGGGTGCGCAGGGATCCGCAGGCCGGGCAGCAGAGCAGCCTCGAGGTAGCGGCGGTGATCCAGCAGCGAGGCCAGTGAGGCAAATGCGTGCTGTGGCAATCGCGTGAACTCGTCAAGGAGCACGATGCCCCCTACCATGGCTGCCGTCAGCACCGGACTTGCGATGTACTGGATATTCTTGTTGGCATCGAGGTTCAGGCTGACGGTAAGATCGTTTGGTTCCATATCCCCCTGGCAGTTCATCATGAACATCGGGAGATCGTACTCCTGCGCCACCGCCATGGCAAGCGTGGTCTTTCCCGAGCCGCTTGGCCCCAGAAGGAGCGGATTGAACGGAGGATCCTGGTGATTGTTCGAATACCATGCCGCGAGCAGTTTCCTGAATTCCTCCTGCTTCCCGCGCCAGGAGATCTTCTCATTCAGTATCAGCGGCTGGCAGAGGTGGATGATGTTTCCCTTGTAGTGGAAGAATTCCGGTATGCCATACCCGGTTCCACCTTTCAGCTCACCTCCCATTGGGAGGGGGGCAGCGGGGGATGCCGGGGATGGACTTCCGCCCTGGGCCAAACGTTCCAGAGTCTCAACCGTGGGGTGATGCCTGCTGATATTCTCTCGTTCCATCATGCATTCTGATTCTCATCCAACAGTTATTAATTTAACTGATGGACAGTTGAGAAGCATTTCCTGCCCCGCCATACTACTCGCCATTATTCCTGATTCCTGCCGTATTAGTGGCGGAAACTGTTGAATATACAAAAATTTAATAAGGAATCAGTTGAAGTGATTACCAATCATAAGGGAAAAGTTGTGACAAAATTCACCACGTCCGCCGATACGCAGAATACCACACCTCCTGATTCTCTCCAACGAATAAACCACCTGCAGGTCGTCCTGGAACGGTTGTACGAGGATCTTGAGCGTCAGCAAAAATCTCAGAACCAACACTTCGAGAAATTAAAATCTGAAACGGCACAGGCGCTTGATGAAGTCCGTGTTCATCTGAAATTTCTGCTCCAGATCGATACCACAGAAACCCCCCTCTCGTTTGTTCTTCCGATTACTGACGAAAAACTCAGGAAAGCATGGCAGGTTCTCTTCAGGTATCCGGAGGGTGCTACGGCCGAGACCATTGCCGGTGAACTGAACCGCCACAGGACCACGGTTTCAACCTACCTCAACATGCTGGTCACGCTTGAATATGCGGAAAAATTCCGGCAGGGCCATGAGATTTTTTATAAAGCAATCATTAAGACTGAAAAAGAAGAGAATATCAGGTGAGAATGGAACCGGAAACGCCTTCGTGGGAAAAAATAATCACCGTGTACTCTCCTGGAGGGGGTACGGGGAAGAGTGAAATCGCGGCGAGTCTGGCATATCTCATGGCCCGGGAGGGGAAATCGGTCTGGCTCATTGATGCTAATCTCTATGCACCCTCACTTGATATCCTCTACAATATTTCCTATAACAACTGCGATACCCTCACCGAGTTCCTGATCAATGACGCATTATCAGAGATACCAGTCTGTGATATTTCCCATGTCATGAAATCCCATTCCGGTGGCAGCCTCTATCTTACCCCCTGTATCAGGAATGATACCGACAAGCGGTTCAAGGCAGAGGGCGTCCTGATCGATGATGCGAATGCCTGTGAAAAAATACCGGCAGCACTCTATACAGGGCTGGGAAAAGAGGTTGACTACCTTATTGTCGACACCCACCCGGGATTTGAACGGATCAACCAGGTATGGCTCGGCGTGACGAAGTATCTCCTGATCGTGTCCCGCGTGACCGATGTTGATGTCGAAAACCTGAAAATGCTCCTGAAAGAGAGAAATCTCCTGGATATCCCGAAAAAACTGATAGTATTCAATAATGTCCGTCTTGATGATGACCGGCATGCGTCCAGGCCCATGGATAATACCCAGATGACGGCCAAGTTCCACAATATTCGTCAAAATCCATCGAGCATTACCGGAGGCACCGCGGGAAAAGATAAAACCATGGAAATCTTTGGTAAAGCCATTCCTTATTCAGAGGCGCTCGCATCCTTCCCGAGTTCGAAGGGCCTCTATATCCAGAACCACCCGATGAGCACGTTTGCGCTGATCATGAAATCCCTCTCAGAAAAGATCCTCCTGGATATGAGAAACCCGTAACGGGGGAGCCCCCCGTCGGAGATCATGGACGGAATTTTTTTTATTTATGGTGTTTTCACGGCATACAGGGCATCACGGTTTTACATGATGGAATAACCGGCCATCATTCGCCCCCTTTCACCACGATAACCGTAATATTATCGTCACTCCCGTTCTGCAGCGCCTCCTGTACCAGAATTTCGCAGGTGTTCCTGAGATCATCCGGATTATGCATAACAATCTCCTGGATTCTCTCCTTCCGGACGTAATCATGCAGGCCGTCCGAACTCAAAAGGAGGATATTCTCCCTGAGGCTCGTGGTATACACATCCGGTTTCAGTTCGCTTTCCGGATCGCCTACCGCCTGGGAGATGATGTTGTTCAGGGGGTGATGTATTGCCTCTTCAGGTGATATTTTTCCCACATCTATGAGTTCCTGGACAAGACTCTGGTCCTTTGTGTGGCGTATAAAATTTTCATTGATGATAAATGCCCTGCTGTCACCGGTATTCTGGAGTGTGCAGTTTCCATCCTCATCAGTGATGCAGATGAGGAGGGTGGTTGCCATTCCATAGCGATCCCGCTTCCCGGCTGCCATGACAAGAATCTCCTCATGTGCCTTCATCATGATATCTTCAAGAGCGGGTTCGACCAGTACAGGTTCGTGGGTCATCTCACGTCTCAGACATTCAATAGCCATGCCGCTGGCAATTTCCCCCGCTGCATGGCCGCCAAGGCCGTCCGCCACGCCGAAAACAAAATATCTGCCAATGCGTTCTGCACAGTACGAGTCTTCGTTGATGTCCCGCTTCCCTTTCTCTGAGTATGCATGGAATTGTATCTTCACTGGCATTCCCCGGTTTGAATATTTACCTGTTATTCTAACCCGATTATGAATATTACCTCCAAAAATTATTTATCTGTCTGCTTTTCTATTGGATACTGCTCAACCTGCATGAAACACCAGATAAAATCCATAGCCCTGTTTGATGACCGCTCACGGGTATCCAACTTTATACGGCTCTATTTTCAGGAGAAACCTAACTTCTCTGTTTCAAGGGTGTATTCAGGGAAAGAACTCGACCATAAGATGACAAAAACACCATTTGATTTCCTGATCTGCCCGGCACGATGCCGCATTCCTTTCCAGAAACATTCCGGCGGAAACAATGGGCCCCTGATATGCCTGTTCTGGAGCGTGGTGGAGAATACAGGCAGAAATAATCGTTCTTCCCGACATATTGCATTCCAGTTCGAGATTGAGACTCCCCACTCTTCTCTTTCGTACCATTCCTCTTCCGATGAATCCCTGGAAGAACAATTTGAAAAATTATCGCGGTTCCTGGTAACCATCAGAAAATATCACCAGGATTTCATCCGGTTCCGGAACGATACGGAACTGCTCCAGTCCATTGTCGAAGACAGTTCGACGGGCATCATCTACCTTCTCAGGAATAAAATCCAGTGGGTAAACCGTGAATTACTCCGGATCCTGGGCAAATCCGAACGTGAAATACTTGGCAGTGAATTTTCTTCTCTATTCCAGGACGAGTCAGAGTATCGGGAGGTTATGCGAAACATCCTGAAAAACCGGGATGCCGGAGGATGGGGGACGGCTGCCTGTTCCCTCGTCCGGAAAACCGGCGACGTGGTGGATTGTACTATACGGATGCGCCGGCTGAACCCGATGAATTCCGGCAAAGGCTATCTTGTCTTCCTGCAGGATGACCAGGAGAGAAAACGCCTGGAGGATGCACTCGGGCAGTACCAGCAGAACATGACCAGGAATGAGGCAAAATATCTTGAAATCCTCCAGAAAATGAACCTGATCATCATCAGGACCGATCTGAACGGACGCATCACCTTCTGGAACGGCATGGCAGAATCCATCTTTGGCTACCAGGCCCCGGAGGTATCGGGAAAAAATATCATAGATATGATTACCGATCCCGAATCGCGAACAGCACGGGACATGTCCGTACTGCTCTACGACTCCGGAATCAGCCGGGAGAATTCTGTCATGCATGTCCTGGAAAACAGGAAGAAGGGCGGGGACCACCTGTGGGCAGCATGGAATACCATCA
>ENA-ORXD01001664-ORXD01001664.1-sediment-metagenome-genome-assembly--contig:-NODE-1664-length-17297-cov-4.731301_pt1 | contig 17297 bp, 12 predicted proteins | sample MGYA00237862_ERZ511471 | MGnify/ENA metagenome assembly ERZ511471
CCGTTTCCGCGGCATGACTATTCCCGAAACTTTTGCCGCCCTGCCCAAGGTTCCCGGCTCCGACTATCCTTTCGTCGAAGGTTTCTGGTACCTGCTGCTGACCGGCGACGTGCCGACCATGGAGCAAACCCTGGAAATCGTTGAAGAGTGGAAATCGCTCTCTCAGGTTCCCGCGTATGTTATCGACGTACTGCGCGCCATGCCTCGCGATTCCCATCCGATGGCCATGTTCTCGGCCGCTATCGTTTCCATGCAGCGCGACTCCAAGTTCGCCAAAACCTATGCTTCCGGCAAATTCAACAAAATGAACTGCTGGGAAGACATGTATGAGGATTCCAACTACCTCATGGCTAAACTGGGCCCGATCGGCGCCTACATTTATCGCATGAAGTACATGGGCGACACCCATATCGAAGCTGATCCGAACCTCGACATGGGCGGTAACTTCGCTCGCATGATGGGCATCCCTGCTCCTTATGACGATGTTGCTCGTATGTACTTCATCCTCCACTCTGACCATGAGTCCGGCAACGTTTCCGCTCATACCACTCACTTGGTCGCTTCGGCTCTGTCCGACGCTTTCTATGCTTACTCTGCCGGTATCAACGGTCTTGCTGGCCCGCTGCACGGCCTGGCCAACGAAGAAGTTCTCCGCTGGACCCAGAATTTCATGCAACAACTTGGCGGCCAGGTCCCGACCAAAGAAGGTCTGGAAAAAGCTCTGTGGGACACCCTCAACAGCGGACAGGTTATCCCCGGCTACGGCCATGCCGTTCTGCGTAAAACCGACCCGCGTTACACCTCGCAGCGTGAATTCTGCATGAAGACCCCGGGCCTCAAAGATTACCCGCTGTTCCAGCTGGTTAAGATGATCTTTGAAGTTGCTCCCGACGTTCTGACCAAACACGGCAAAGCCAAGAATCCCTGGCCGAACGTTGACGCTCAGTCCGGCGTTATTCAGTGGTACTACGGTGTTACCCAGTACGAATTCTACACCGTTCTGTTCGGCATCGGCCGCGCACTCGGCTGCCTTGCCAACATCACTTGGGACCGCGCTCTCGGCTACGGCATCGAGCGTCCTAAGTCTCTTACCACCGCTATGCTGGAGCAAGCTGCCGGTATCAAGTAATACCGACTGCAAAACTAGCAGCTGTGATTCGATTCACATGGGGGTGCCTTCGGGCATCCCCTTTTTTGTTTCTGAAATCAGTTGATAAAAAAAGCGCACTTCCTCGACATGAGGCAGTGCGCTAAAAGGTTGGATTGAAAAGGCTAGGTCATTTTTTATCTGGGCGGGAGGCGAAGATCATGACTTTTTTATCGGTATAGCTTTCGACTTCTCCGGCAAATGTTTCGATTTCAAAAAAATCATGGACCTTGACCGGCGCATCTACAAAGAACTGGTTCAATTTTTTTATTCCGTCACGATTGAGGCCCGAACGTTTGGCCCATTCGGGAAAATCATGGGTTTTGGAAAAGATGGACGTTTCATTAACGATGAAACCGGCCTCTTCAACCATGGACACCCATTGGTCTTTTGTAAATGCCTGCACATGGGTCGGGTCGCGCATTTTTTCCATGGTTTGATAAAAATCGGCAATCTGAGGATCTTCGGGGAGCATCGTGTCGATGATGATCATTCTCCCGCCGCGTCGCAGGACACGAAAGAACTCACGCATGGCGCGGGGAACATCAGGAAAATGGTGTGGTGCGATTCGGCAGGTTAAAATGGTAAACGAACCAGCAGGGAAGGGCAGGTCTTCTGCGTCGGCCTCGCGGAAGGTGACGTTTTCGACGCCTCCTTCTTCGGTAATATATTCCTGCGCCTTTTTAAGCATTTGCATGGTTAAGTCGGATGCAACCACGCTGCGTACCTTGGGGGAAAAGAATAGGGCCGTATGCCCGCCTCCGCAAGCAACATCAAGCATGATGTCTTCTGGAGTCGGATTGATTAGGCGCGCTGCTTCTTCCAGGTCAGCGGTACGGGCAAAACCACGGTCACGGATGTAGCCTTCGGCAGCCCTTCCAAACTGTTCCCTGACCTTGTCTTTGAAGTGTTTAGTCATTTACAGCTCCAGCTGGCGCCTGGGTTTTGCCTTTGTCCCCGGCGTGACACTAAAAAGTTGGGTGTCTCTCATGTGAACCGTGGCGCAGGATAGCATATGCCTTTGCGTTTGCAAAGACACATGCTCCATGTAAGACGGTTTTGTCAATTGGCAGTTTTGCTTTGCAAAAATCTGTCCGAAAATATTATTCTTCTGAACTCTCTTCAAGAATTTGCACAATTGCCTGTACCGCTTGCCGATGCAGGTCAGGGACGTTTTCCAGTTGTTCAAGTTGTCCTGCAAGTCGGCGGGCCGTGCTGAGGGTGCTGGCTCGCAGGCGTTTTTCCTCTTCCTCGGAGTCCAGGCGCTTGGGCGCGAGCTCCTGGTAGCGTTTTCGAACTGTTGGAAGGCTGCGTTCTTCATCAATAACCGCGCGGCGTAGTTCCTGGTAATTTTCTTCTGAAAATTCCTGATCATCACGGGCTTGGCGCAGCAAGTCAACAGCACGAAAGTCAGGGACAGGTCGCATTTCAGTGTATCTGGCGCGTAACTCGGGTTCTTCTTTACTAATGAAATGGTAAGCCGTTGTCAATTTATCAGCCGTGGGACGCCGAATATGGATTTCCTTGCTGCAATAGCTTTCAAAAGAGTCGTAACCCCATTCTCGGTACAATCCAGTGACCTTCACACCACTGAGTTTTTCCCCGAGTTCGACCCAGGACGCTTTAAATTGTCGAGCCACTTCTAGGACGCGATAACGGTCAGAATTCGGGTCGAGATCTTGAAGCAGCGCTTCAATGTGGCGTTCGGCGTTTGTTCGTGGTATGTCTTCCATGCAACTAAGTTCCTAGGCTGGGGCGGTTGTGAAACGCCGCTAGTCTAACATAATTTTTTTTCTCGCCAAGACCGTATTTGAAACTTTCTAAAATATCAAAAAGTATTTGAAATTAAAGAATTAATCACAAGAGGTGGTGTTGATGGGTAAACAATTGTTTGTCGTCGGCCCAGAAACTGAAAGGATGATTGGTTTAGGGCATCCCTGGGTTATTGCCGATCGCTATACTCGGAATTGGCCCAAGGGGAAGAGCGGCGATTTGATTCTTTTGCATAACGAAAAGGGCGAACTGCTCGGTACAGCTCTCTATGATCCTGCTGATAGGGTCGTCGCACGGCTCCTGGAAAAAGGACCCTTGACCCTAAATTTCGCCTGGTTACGTACACGGCTGCTTGCTGCTGCAGCTTTGCGTCGTAATAATGCACTTCTTAGTGAAACCGATGCATTCAGGCTGGTTAACGGCGAAGGAGACGGATTGCCTGGTTTAACAATCGACCAGTATGGCGATTTTATCATGGTGCAGCTTTATACCCGGAGTTGGGAGCCACATCTCCAGCTTCTGTGCCAATGTATCGAAAAGGTTTTTCAACCTTCAGGCATTTATGAAAAATTCCGTCCCCAACAGACTCGACAATTGGCAGCCCAGGGTGGTGCGAAAAAATTTGGGCGATTATTGTCCGGTCAGCCAGCCCCTTCCCCACATATTGTTCAAGAGAACGGTTTGCGTTATCGCGTTGAACTCGATACGGGTCTGAACACAGGGTTATTCTTTGATCAGCGGCACAACCGAGCTGAAATCCGGCTTCGTGCTGCAGGCAAACGTGTGCTCAATCTTTTTGCTTATACAGGCTCTTTTTCGGTTGCCGCTGCTGTTGGCGGAGCAGCAAAAGTCGTTACCGTCGATGTGTCGCCCACCTATTTGGATTGGGCGAGGGAAAACTTCAATCTCAATCGATTGAATCCCAAGCGTCATGAATTTCTATTGGGGGATTGTTTCGAGGTCGTCAAGGCTTTGAAGCAACGAGAGGCTCAATTTGATCTGGTCGTGATGGATCCGCCAAGTTTTTCCACTACATCAAAGTCTCGATTTACCACAACGGGGGGGACTGCTGACTTGCTTTCTGATGTTCTGGATTTGTTGCCGGTGGGCGGAGTGTTGATGTGTTCGTCCAACCATCAAAAGGTCGACCTTCCAGCCTATCTCAAGGAATTGAGAAAAGGGGCTTTGGCTAACCACAATTCCTTACAAGTTATCAAGACTGCTGGGCAGCCAGAGGACTTCCCTTTTCCCGTGACTTTTCTTGAAGGGCAATACCTGAAATGTCTGACCTGCATAAAGGCGGAATAAATTGAATAAAAAAAGCCGGGAAACGTTCCCGGCTTTTTTTTACTCTTTGATTTTTGCGCTGTTGATAATGACCGGATCTTTGGGGACATCCTGGTGGAATCCTTTAGTCCCCGTGGCGACCTTGCGAATAGCATCGACCGTTTCGAGTCCTTCGATAACCTTCCCAAACACAGCATATCCGTAGCTGGCAGCATCTTTACCTTTGTGATTAAGAAAGTGGTTGTCGCCAACATTGATAAAGAACTGAGATGTTGCGCTGTCAACAACTTGAGTGCGGGCCATGGCAATCGTCCCGCGGTTGTTTAAAAGGCCATTGTCTGCTTCATTTTTGATCTGAGCCCCACCACTTTTCTGTTTCATGCTTTCCGTGAAGCCGCCACCCTGGATCATAAATCCATCAATGACCCGGTGAAAAATTGTTCCGTCATAAAATCCGCTGGAGACATAGTCAAGAAAGTTCTTTACCGTGATGGGGGCTTTTTGGGGGTCAAGCTCCAGAGTGATCTGCCCAAGAGTTGTATCAATAATGACTTGAGGTTTTGTCTCGTCCATAGTTGCTGGTCTCCTTTGTCGGGGATTCGATTGAACCGCCTGAACTCCTTGAATTTTTTAGATTGAGATCTTTAGTGACAGGTACCTTAGCAGGCGTGCTGGCTGCAAATCAACACTAAATGCCAAATGATTTGCAAACGGAATTTTATTATTTCCGTTTACTCCGAGGTCTTTGGATTAGGGGCAGCTGGCACTTGTACGTCTCATATGATAAAAATTACTTTTTAGTTTAAAAACAGGGCTTTGCAAAAATGCAAAAAGAGAAACCTGTCTTGCAAAATCGCAAAACCTCGTTTTGCATGAACGCCATTTTCAAACAAGGATCGAAAAAATAAGCGAAAACCAAGGAGTTCAGGGATTTATCGTTGTTGAATGGTCTTTGGGGCTGCCAGCTGTTTTGCATTTTTGCAAAATTAATATCTTGTCAAAAAAATGATAAGAATTTTTATTGATGGTTTAACTATTCGTAATATTTGAAGAAAAAAGTATTCTTCGAAAATTTTAAAACGTTGGTATGTGCTTTGCTGATGTGTATACGTAAGGGAAGTCGGAAGCGTGTTGCTTCCATCGTTAATAGGAGACATGTCGTGGGTGAAGGGTTTTCCTCTGAGCATCGTTCGGGAAGAAACAGCGCCCAAGGCACTGGCCGCACCCCATTGAAACAAAATCAGAACAGTCGGCCAGTCGTACCGCACTTCAAGGCAAAATGGCCGTTAGCGTTTCATTTTCGTTATCTGTCGGCAAACTTCAGCAATCGTCCCATTCAAATTACGGAGGTGTCACAAATGTCTATGGAAAAAACTTCTTATGGTAAGGGTTGGACTGTAGCGCTGGCCGGAACCGGGATCAACCTGGCGCTTGGCATTCTTTATACCTGGAGTATCTTCAAAGGCGCAATTTCCGAATCGATCGCCAACGGTGGCCCCTTCCAGTGGGACAAAGCCTCTATCAACGACCCGTATGCGGTCTGCTGTCTGGTCTTCGCCGCTGCAATGATTCTGGCAGGTAAAGTTCAAGACAAATTCGGCCCCAGAATCACCGCGATTTTGGGTGGCCTCCTGGTTGGTGCAGGTTTCGTGGTTATCTCCCAGACTGCTAATTACTGGGTATGGATCATGGGCTTTGGCGTCCTGGCTGGTATGGGGATGGGTTTCGGTTATTCTGCCGCCACTCCGCCTGCCCTGAAATGGTTCCCGCCGGCCAAAACCGGTCTGATTGCAGGTATCTGTGTTTCCGGTTTCGGTTTGGCCCCTGTTTATATCGCTCCTCTGGCTACCTACCTGCTGAAAGCTTACGGGCTGCAAACTGCAATGCTGATCTTCGGGATCGCTTTTGCAATCGTAGTTAGCGCCCTTGCTCTGCTGATCTCCAATCCTCCTGCAGGTTATGTTGCTGATCCTTCCGCTCCCAAGGCTGCTGCAAAGAAAGCCATTGTTGAAGACGTTGCTCCTTCTCAAGTTCTCAAAACCGCTAAATTCTACATCTTGTGGACCTGCTACTTCATCGGCGCCGGTGCTGGCCTCATGGTTATCGGTAGCGCCAAAGGCCTGGCCAAGGCAAGTATGGGTGAAATGGCCTTCCTTATCGTTGCCATCATGTCCATCGGTAACGCTGGCGGCCGTCTGATCGCCGGGGTTGTTTCCGACAAAATCGGCCGTGCCACCACTCTGACCATCATGTTGCTCTTCCAGGCCGCTCTGATGTTCGCTGCTCTGCCCGGTCTGCTCGGTGACAACAACAATCCGATCATCGTTGCTCTGCTGGTTACCTTCATGGTCTTCAACTACGGTACCAACCTCTCCCTGTTCCCCTCCTTCGCCAAGGACCTGTGGGGCATGAAGCACTTCGGCATGAACTACGGCATCCTGTTCAGCGCTTGGGGCGTTGGTGCCTTTGTCCTGGTCCGTGTTGCTGAAATGCTTAAAGTCAAAACCGGCAGCTTCGCAACTCCGTTCGTAGTCGCTGGTGTCATGCTGCTGATCGGTGCCGCTCTCTCCCTGACCCTGCGCACCCGCAAAGCCGCTGTTGTTGCTCCGGCTGCTGCAAAAGCTGTGGATATGGAAGAGTACGAAGAAGAAGATCTGGTTGCCAACTAAATCCTACACAACCTGAGGACATAGAGTAAAAGCGGCCCCGCCTTAAAGGCGGGGCCGCTTTTTTTGTCACGCAGTTGCTGGGAGCCTTCGGAGAGGCTTCCAGCCCGTTGTTCAACAGATGAAATATATTATGATTAAGCAATTTCGAAGTTCTAAATCAGGGATTCCCCGATAGGCAACAAGCCCAATAATCGTGTAATCTTTGTCTTTGTGTATGGCAGGCACTTTTTTGTCGGGTCAATTGAGAGGAGGGGCGAATGTTTCTGAAAAATGTTTTTGTAGCCTTGCTGGTTACTATATCGTTGATTTTTGCGAGTTGCGGTGGTGATGGGAATGATGATAGCTCAGAAATAGTTGATGACTCAATTCCTGTTGAGACAGATTGGACCCAGGTCAACCCCTATCCGACAGGAGCCTCGATTTATAGCGCTTGCTGGGGGGCTAATAAATACGTTGTCGTGGGGGATTGGGGGACAATTCTTACCTGTTCGGACGGTGTTCGTTGGACGCAGCAAAAACCGGTAACTCCGAAAATGGTTTTCTCCATATTCTGGAGTGGAAATTTGTTCGTGGCCGTAGGGCAAGATGGAGTCATTCTCACCAGTCCGGATGGTGTGAATTGGACCCAGCAGATTTCTAACACTGCAGCTTGGCTTTACTCCGTAATCTGGGACGGCAACCAATTCGTTGTTGTGGGAGAAGAAGGAACAATTTTGACCAGCCAGGACGGTCTGGTTTGGGCGGAACAAAGTTCGGGTATTTCAATTGGTCTTCTTTCGGTCACTTGGAATGGAAATCTGTTTGTTGCCGTAGGATATTCGGGAACCATTTTGACCAGCCCGGATGCTATCCGATGGACTCAGCAAAACTCAGGCGCGTCCTTTTATCTTAAGGCCGTCACTTGGGGGAACTCCAGATTTGTCGCTGTCGGGTGGGATGAAACAGTTCTGGTTAGTTCTGACGGCATAAGCTGGGTTCAGCAAAACTCTGGAAGCCCAGACTGGCTCTATTCAATTGTTTGGAGCGGCAGCCAGTTCGTGGCTGTTGGTACTCGTGGTGCGATAGTAACAAGTGAAGATGGAGCAGCTTGGTCGCTGCAGATTTCGGGAACTAATAATTGGCTTGAAGGGGTAGCTTGGGGGAATGGCCTTTTTATTGCCATGGGATGGACTGGAACTCTATTGACCAGCCCAGACGGTGTTTTGTGGACCGATCAGCGAGCAGGGATTCCAAAGACACTTTTTTCGGTTGTTTGGGGAAACAACCAGTATTTGGCCGCCGGTTGGGATGGGACGCTGCTTTCCAGTGCTGATGGGGTAAATTGGGAGGTCTCAGATTCAGGAGTCTCCTCAGATTTTTTCGATGTGATTTGGACCGGCAATCTCTATGTCGCGGTAGGTGAGAACGGGACCATTGTGACTAGTTCTGATGGCTTGGAATGGATGCAGCGAAGTTCTGGTGTTTCAGTCGTCCTAGAGGGCGTCGCTTGGGATGGATTTCAATTTGTAGTTGTCGGGAGGAGCGGCACGATCCTGACCAGTCCCGACGGTGACGTTTGGACAATTCAAAACTCTGGCGGGACAAGCATGCTTCGGTCGGTTGCCTGGAACGGAAGTCTGTTTGTAGCAGTGGGATACGGAGGGGCTATTCTGAGCAGCCCTGATGGTGAAGCCTGGACCGTGGAAAGCTCTGGCGTTACGAACATCCTTTCTTCTGTAACATGGAGTGGCACTCAGTTTGTGGCGGTTGGATCTGAAGGTGGTGTGCTAACCAGCCCGGATGGGGTCGAGTGGACGCTTCAGGATCCCGGTGTCGCAAATGATCTGTTTTCGGTGATATGGAGTGATGACCAGTTTTGGGCTGTTGGCCATGAAGGCGCTTTGTTGTCCAGTGTCGACGGTCTAGTTTGGGAGTCACATGATGCTTCTACGTTTGATGAATTGATTGCTATAGCCTTTTCGCCAACGGGAAGTCAGTGCGTTGTGGTGGGCGGCGCTGGGATGATTATTATAAAAGAAAATTGAAACAAAAAATGGATAGGCTTTATGGAACGTTGAAGTAGAATCGTGAACTGATTTTATTTAAGTGTTTAAGGTCTTAAATGATAAGAAAATTTTAAAAGCAGGCTTCAATGGCCTGCTTTTTTCAGGTTCATGAAAACAGTAAATACCGATTCAACAGACTTGTTGAATAAAGTCATAATGCGTAGATTCTTGACTTCTCCGTCGATTGTCCAAGCTATTAGGCCATTTTTTCAAATAATCCAGGCCGTTTCTTTTCGCATTCTTTCGATTTTGTTCAGTTCTTGCCAACTGAGTATAGTTGCAGTTTCCTCTTTGTGGATTTGGTCATCTGGTGTAGTTTGAAAAGTTGAATATATGGACTTTTCTTTTTCGTTAGCCCAGCATTTTTAATTCTGTAAATCCTAAAAGAGCCTGCTTGAAGATTGATTCCGGAACGAATTGATCGGTGCTTGGATAATGAGGGCTTTTTAACTTTTTGGCGAGAAGCCTTCAGCGGATGGTGCGATGTTTGCAGCCATAGACTCATCTGGATAGCTAAGGTTGTTGACGTATATCGTGGCTGAGCGACTCGGCCTTTGGGGGAAAGTGTTTGATAGCATGAATAATTTCAATGACTATTTGAGATCCTCGTTAAAAATGCTTCTCATGGGTAGATTTCCCAAGTTCAATGACATACTCCCTTCCATGGGGACCAAGGTCGCTTTCGTCAACTGTAATGTTTTTGACGGTGAATCTAGCCAGTTGCAAAGCAATATGACGATTTTGGTGGAGGGTGACAGAATTTCTGCTGTGGCGCCTGCCGCAACGATTTCTGTCCCTGAAACGTTTTTGTCTGTTGATGTTGAAGGCAAGACAGTCTTGCCAGGCTTAATTGATAGTCATGTCCATTTATGCTCACCCTTTACCTATGATGTGAATCTCCCTGCCATCAGGCAAATGCGCCAACAGATTACTTTTAACAATTTAAGGACGATCGACAGTGGTGTTACGACCGTCTGCGACATGGGGGGCCCGCAAGGGATCATCAAGGAATTCAAAAACCTTGTCGACAGTAATGTAATACCAGGCCCCCGGTCTTTAAATTGCTTTACCCTCATATCTCCCCGGAAGGGAAAGGTTTTGGGATATCCTCCTCAGGTCAAGCTCGTAAACCCCTTTCAGTCTTGGTTGCTCGAAGGACAAATCGCTACCCGCCCCAAAACAATCAGAGAGCTTCGTAGGGTTTGTTATAAAGTTAAGGATGATGGCGGAACCCATTTGAAAACGACTTACCAGGCCTATCCCTTTTCTGCTAAAAAGCCCGATCCGGCTCAGTCCTTACCTCTTTTTAGTCCAGATTGGATGAAGGAGCTCTTTCGGATCAGCAAGGAGACGGGACTGGTTGTAAGTATCCATTGTCCTTATGCTGGCGGGGCTGAAGCCTGCGTCAATCTTGCAATCGAAGTTGGTGCCCAAATAAGGATTCAACACGTAAGTTTTGATGAGGACCTGAATGACAGCACTCTTCAAAAGATGCAGGATTATGGGTTTTATTTGATTCCGACCGTTATGGTCTATGGCGATGCATTCCGGATGCCTGGGATCATTTCCTTTTTGAATGAAAACTCCGAAGGATGTTTGACTCAGGAAGCCCGGAAACAGCTCAAGGGGAGAATTCAGAAGACGATCGATCTTGAACCTCAGAGCGGACAGGAGGTTCTGGAGCTGGATAATGTTTATTTTCGTGAGCAGTTTGATGTTGTCAGGCGTAACACTCAAAAGGCACATTCAGCTGGAATCATTGGTTTTGGCACTGACCTTGGTGGGACTTATACGGGGCTCTTCGGCAGGCTTCTTTCCGAAGTTCAGCATTACTCCGAATTTGGGATTCCATCCCATGATATACTGAAGTACCTCACTTCTGTGAATGCAAAAATCAACAACCTTGGTGACCGCGGGACTCTTCGGGCGGGTAACCTTGCCGACATTTTAGTGGTTGACGGAAACCCCCTGCAGGACATCATGAAGCTTGGTGAGGTTCGCGCTGTCATGAAGGGTGGTGTCTTTTTGAAATACGATAAGGTTGGGCAATCTCCCTCGTGAAATCATTATCTGATTTCTTCCCACTCTCTGTCCTCTGCGTCCTCTGATCGAAATCTTTTTCAGACATATAGAATGGATGATTGTTACATGAAAAAAATTCTATTGGTTAACGCTCCGGTTTCAATTTATGTGAACAAAACCGCATTCGTCCCCCTGTCCTTGCTGGTTCTGGGGACCTGCCTCAAAAAGATAAAGCAAGGGGGTGTCGACATCTCCTACGAGTTGTTGGACCTCGACCTTCTGATCAAAAAAGATCTCCTTCCTGATGATGAAAGTTTTTATTCCAAGGCGACTAGTCTCATTCTTGAAAAAGATCCAGATATCCTGATGTTTACGGTCCATGGTCCCAATCATGTTCTGGTCCTTAAGCTGGCCGAGCAAATTAAAAAACAAAGACCATGTCTTATTGTTGTTGGTGGCGTTGGGCCTTCACTTACGGCCAAAATTGCTCTTGAACGGTGTCTGGACATCGACGTTATTGTAAAAGGGGAGGGCGAGCCCGTTCTTGAGTCGTTAATCCAAGCTGCTGTTAAAGGGGGCGATTTTTCGGTCGTTCCGTCGATTGTTTATCGGGATAGAGGACAGGTTGTCGAAACTCCGAGGGTGTTCATGGCACAGGACGAACCAATCCCTGAGCCGGATTATTCCTTGGTGCAGCTCGAAGACTACATCAACCACAACAAAACGCATCCATATATTCATCCGGGGTTCGTTTTGATTGAATCTGGCCGTGGGTGCACTTACGGTTGTTCATTCTGTGCGCCGGCAAAAATGTGGGGACGCAACGTTCGATACCGTCCCGTTGAACAAATCATAGAAGAGATGAATTTTCTTGCGGAGAAAGGGGGGAACTTCAGTTTCTTTACGCAGGATAACCTTGATGAAGAATTTCTGCGGGAGCTTGCAGAAACCTTGATCCAGAGGAATAGCCCGATTGCATGGGGATGCTACTCGCGCCTTGATCGGCTCTCTGAGGAAATGGCAGGCTTGCTCTCCCAAGCGGGGTGCAAAATTATTTTCACAGGCCTCGAGACGCCCAATAAGAGCGCCCAGAAAAAGATACACAAGGTCATTGACGCTGATTCTACCTACGAGAAGCTAAAAAAGTTCAATCAAGCAGGCATTCGGTTGATTGGCAGTTTCATTGCCGGTTTTTCTGGCGAAACGGACGATGAGTTGGAAAACACAATGCGATTTGCAATCCAATGTGCAGCCGGGCGTAGCATCGAAGAGCTCAATCGCTATGTAGGCGAGACACCGCCCGCCAGTTTGCCCCAATCCCCGGACAACATCTGTGTTATCCACCCTTTGGCTCATATGGCGGGGACAGACGCCTTTAATCAAGAGTTGGAAAATTTGCATATCTCGAAATATTCTGCGCACCCTGATTGCTATGGAAGCTACTTGTTTGGCTATCAAAATTTCAAAGAAGATTGGTCTCTTCTTGGTATCAATCCATATTTCAGTCAGCTAACAGAACCCGAAGCTGCCTATTATTGTTCAACGCTTCGTCTTTTTAATCTGTTGAACAGCCGGCCCTACTTCTTTACCCTTCTTATGCAGACGCGCAACTTGGGCCCGTTGGCTCTTTTAAAAGAGATGGTGGCTCATCTTGGCGAAGAATTTGTCCTTTCGGCCAAGGCCCATATTTTCGAACAGAAGTGCCGAGAATACATCCAGCAATATTTGGAGTTTGTTCCGCAATGGACAGCTAAAAAGGGGCAGTAGTTTTGCCTGTGGTTGGAACAGCCTTTTAGTTTTTGGGAACGGTTTATGTCTAGGGCGTTTGGTGTGTTTTTTTTAATGTTTTTGGATGCTTAAATCAGGGTTTCCCTGATGGTAAAGAGAGCCATTCTTCGTGTAGTCTATTTCGAAAAACGAAATTTTTTTTTGTGTCTCATCTGTGGAGGGGCGAATGTTTTTTAAAAATGTGTTTATCTCTTTGGCCGTTTTTCTTTTGTCGATTTTTGCCGGCTGTAGCGGTGATGGGAACGATAACAACTCCACAATGATTGACAACACACCTCCTGTTGGGACTGAGTGGACTCAAGTCAATCCCTATCCGACGGGTGCCAATCTTGAATCTGTGGTTTTTGGTAACGGGCTGTTCGTCGCTGTTGGATGGAATGGAACCATTCTAACCAGTGCGAACGGTATAGATTGGTCTTCGCAACCGTCTGGTGTTCCCGATGAGCTTAACTGTGTGATCTGGACAGGTAGTGAATTTGTGGCTGTTGGAGACGGTGGCACCATCCTTAATAGTTTCGATGGTATGCAATGGACAATCCTGAATTCCGGTGGCGATGCTTTTATTGAGTCGGTTGCCTGGAGTGGAAGCCTTTATGTCGCTGTCGGTTGGCGTGCCGACGAAATGCTGTCTGAAGGTGTTGTTCTCACCAGCTCAGACGGAGAAAGTTGGACTGAAATGGTGACGCCAGACCTATATTCTTCGGTAATTTGGGGTGGGGGACAGTTTGTTGTTGTCGGGGGCGCTCGTTCTGTTCTTGTCAGTCCTGATGGCGTTGATTGGACTGAACATGACTCCGGGACATCGGCTTATCTAGATTCTGTGGCTTGGAATGGAAGCCAATATGTGGCAGTGGGGTCTGGGGGCATTATTCTTGCCAGCTCCAATGCTGATGTTTGGCAGAGTCGTGATTCAGGGACGTCTTCCTCTTTGACATCAGTGGATTGGGACGGGAGCCGATTTATTGTTGTCGGTCGCGACGGAGTTGTTTTGACAAGTAGTAATGGGGTTGATTGGTCTTTGCAGTCATCAAATATCTCTGATGATTTATATTCAGAAACCTGGGGAGGCGGCCGTTTTGTTGCAGTAGGTTCTGCCGGTGTTGTTTTGTTAAGCCTAGATGGAGAGCAGTGGGATCTTCAAAACTTTGGAATTACAACTACGTTTATGTCTGTGGTCAGGGGCGGTGATTTGTATGTCGCTGCAGGATGGGATTCTTCCATTTTGATCAGTCCTGATGGTAAGGCTTGGAGTGAGGTGGATGTCGCTTCAACGAGATATTTTAACTCAGTTGCGTGGGGAAATGATTTGTTTCTTGGGTTGGGAGAACCCGGAGAAATTTTAACCAGCGATGCCGGGATAGTCTGGAACGTTCAGGATTCGGGTTCGAACCTAGGCTTATATGCGGCAGCATGGAATGGGACAACTTTTGTCGTTGTGGGAGAAAACGGAGTTGTTTTGACCAGTCCGGACGGAGTGTCTTGGACCGAGCAGAATCCCGGGGTGGAATTTGCTCTCCACTGTGTAATCTGGAGCGGAACCCAATTCCTAGCGGTTGGTGGGCCAAGTATAATAACCAGTCCTGATGGTGTGGATTGGACTGAGCATGATTCAGGGGTGGTTGTCCCGCTTTTTTCTGTGGCTTGGAACGGTAGTCTGTTTGTGGCTGTCGGGTACGACGGTGTGATCCTGACCAGTCCCGATGGGGAGATCTGGACTCTTCGGGATTGGGGCGGAACCGATATTCTTGGTGGTGTCTCGTGGTCTGGCAGTCGGTTTGTTGCCATCGGGGATTATGGAACAATCTTGGCCAGTGTCGATGGCATCGAATGGAGCAGGGAGGAATCACCGGCAGCGATCCCACTTTATTCCGTTTTTTGCAGTGAAGATCAGTGTGTTGCGGTTGGCCACAATGGAATTATCCTCGTGAGCGAAGGTAAAAACTAAATCTTAAACATCTTTTCACAGGATAAAGTAAAAAAGCCCCGCAGCAAGCGTTTGCTGCGGGGCTTTTTTAATTCGCGATGTTGGCGGACTAAGGAATATGTGTCGTGTGGAAGAGCTGCTGAGCCAGTTTGTAAATGAAGCTGTCTTGCAATGAACTACCCAACGGGACAATCAACAGAATCAAAAGGACGCTAAGGAAACAAATGCCGGCGACCCAGTTCAATAGGCCCCAGTCGATTCGGCGGCGAGGTTGCTCCTCTTCTTCTTCACTGGTGCGGCTAGCACGTAAACGACGTGCAGCCTTTTTCATAACCCTGCCGGAACTAAGAAAGATGACGGCGGAAATTATGAATTGCGGCATGACTTCGATTGATAGTGTCCCAGAGGCCAGCATCAAGGCGTAAAACGCCATGGCGCACAGGCCAAGGATGGTCATTTGCTGGCTGAGTCTGTTGTACATGGCAGACTCCTTTCATCCCGGGATGTCAAACTAATGCTCAGCGAATATGTGGTATAAAATACTTTGTTTGATGTTGGTGGGTAGATAATATTCGCTAAATTTAAAAAAAGCTTATTTGTTGGTATGTTGTAAGACTAACCGCTGTTTTAAAATCTGTCAAGGAGAAAGCTATTTGGGTCGCTTGTGGTGAAAAATAAAATTGGTTTTCGAGTGTATAAATTCCGATTGCTGCAAAAATGGGGAAGTAAATCAAAGGCTAGAAGGGGGGATCCCCTCGCCGCAGTTATCGATACTGCAACGAGGGGAAGTCGAAGCTAAACTATGCGTGCTGAGAATTGAGTGCTGAGCCGATCAAGGTTTTGAGGTTTGAGCCTAAGAAACGACTTTTAGTTGGTTGTTTGCTTGCTCTAGAGCTTGGAGCAACTCTGTTGCTGCCAGGTCGATGCTTTGGCGAATCTGGGGCCAGTTGTTCTGCTCCGCTCCGGCAATAAGTTGCATACGTTCCTGTAGAGCGCGTTTTTTCATTTCAAGCTCTTCCAACAGCTGTTCCTCTTGCTGTTGTAGTTCTGTTTTCTCGTCTGGACAGAGAGTTTCCCGGATGCGAATCAGTCGTCCATTCCAAACCTCCAGCTGACTTTCCAGCTGTTCCTGATACGTCTCTTTGTTCAGCATGTTGTCCTCGTGCCAAAGGGGGCATTTTATTTATGCCGATGGTTTTATTTTTTGGCAATGATCCACACCGCATGGACCAGGCCGGGAATGTAGCCGAGGAGTGTAAGCAGAATATTCAGCAAGAAATGTTTGCCCAATCCGACCTGCAAGAAGACGCCAACAGGAGGCAGGATGATGGCGATAATAATTCGAATGAGATCCATGGTTAAGCCTTTCTCTGGAGTGTTAGAGGTTGTTCGTTAAATTTAGCTCCATGTTTTCGTTTGTGCAAGTAGGGAACAGCTATAGCAAGTCGTATGCCCTGTTTGTGGGTGGAATGCCCATTCCAATGCTGGGCAAAAACCCCAAGAAAACTCAGTCTCCAAAGTTTGTTTATGGTAAATATTTGAAAACAATAAGATATTTTTGCCTTTCGGAAGAGGTGTGGATTTTGCAGACACTCAAACACAAAACCCCTGCCAGAATTCAGGCCTCGCGCAGAGAAGAGACGGGGCCTGAACCAGCACATAACCGTAACGTCCATAAATCTAGCGGCGATACAATTTGCGGAGACAGGATGTCATCCCCTTCGGCTGATGTGATGCAGAGGATCAAAAAAACAGGATGTTTGCAAGGAGGTTCTGACCTATGACTATGGGTCGCCGAAGAGAAGTCCGCTATGACATCAATCTTCCCTTACGGCTCAGTTCCGGAGGCGATGCTCCCTTTTCTGCCGAAACGGTTAATCTGTCAGCTCAGGGGCTGTATTGTCGTGGTCGTCAGTTTCTCCAACCCTATTCGAAGCTGGAAATTGATCTGCAACTCCCTTTCAAAAGCAGAGAGCCTGTTTCTCTCGTCAGTGAGGGGGTGGTGCTGCGTTCAGACGATGCCCAAGGAAAGGATGACTGCGGGCTGGCAGTGATTTTTACCAATCTGGATTTGGAAAAAGCCTGTCTGTTGCGAGATTACATACATGAAACCACCGGAGTAAGCAACTCCAGGGATAATTCGTCGGCCCTGGTGGGAAATGTCCAAAATATCTCCGGCCGTGTTTGCCCCTCCCGGGCGACTTTAGAAAGTCTCCCGCGCGACCAATATTTGGTTCCTCAAGACCGACTGAGTTCTTTGGAGGAATGGCTGTCCCAGTTGGGTCACGAAATCAATAATCCTCTGGCCGCCATTTCCGCCGCCTTGCAAGCATTGGCCGACGAGTTCCCGGAGGAACATCCGAGCTCGGGGATTTTTCAAAAGATTCTGGCCCAGGTGACCCGATTGGAAGGCGTTGCCGATCATCTTTTACAGATGGCCTGCCCCGAACGTTGCCACTTTGAACCGATAAAAATTGAGGCAGTGCTTAGTCGCTCCCTGGTTCTGCTGCAGAACAAATTTCAACAGAAAATGATTAACGTTCAGGTCCGCCACGGCCAACGTCAACCACTTTTGCGCGGAGATCAAAATCTTCTTCAGGAAGCCCTGGTGCAGATTTTGTCACTTGCTTTAGAGGGGCTTG
>ENA-ORXD01001665-ORXD01001665.1-sediment-metagenome-genome-assembly--contig:-NODE-1665-length-17292-cov-4.786930_pt1 | contig 17292 bp, 15 predicted proteins | sample MGYA00237862_ERZ511471 | MGnify/ENA metagenome assembly ERZ511471
GGATGGCATGGACGGCGTCGATGCGTAGAGCGTCGACGTGGTAGTGCTCGAACCAGTGGCGGGCATTGCTGAGGAAATAATGGCGCACTTCATCACTGTGCGGCCCATCGAAATTGACGGCTTCTCCCCAGGGGGTGCGGTAGCGGTCCGTGAAGTAGGGGCCGAAGTCCCACAGATAATTTCCCTCGGGACCAAGGTGGTTATAGACGACATCGAGGGCCACGGCCAGGCCATGGTTGTGGGCGGCGTCGATCAGCTGTTTCAGGCCGGTCGGTCCACCGTAGCTGTCCTGCACGGCAAACGGCTGTACCACGTCGTAGCCCCAGTTGCGTGTGCCGGGGAAGGTCGCCACCGGCATCAGTTCTATGGCATTGATGCCGAGGTCGGCCAGTTCCGCCAAGCGAGGAATGATGGCGGCGAAGGTGCCTTGTGCAGAAAAAGTGCCGACATGCAGTTCGTAGATCACCAGTTCGTCGAGTCGGCGGCCACGCCAGGTTCCATCGGTCCACTCAAAATCACCGTGATCGACCACTGCCGAGGGGCCGTGGACATCCTTGGGCTGCCAGTGGGATGCTGGATCAGGTCGTTCCCGTTCACCGTCCAGAACATACCAGTACTGTGTTCCCGGCAGGATATTTTCAGCCAATAATTGCCAGTACCCGCCCTCTGTGCGCTCCATGGCCAGGCAGCGAGGGTTAAGCCCGATCGTTTGCAAAGCGACATCCTCAGCCTGGGGAGCCCAGACCAGAAAGTTGCAGCGGCCTTGGCCGCGATAATCGGCGCCGAGTCGCATGGATGGTTAAGCCTCAGCGGGTTGGGACGTTTGGGTGTCGAGAATCATTTCGATGCCGCGCAGCGGCAGAGAGATCCAGTCGGGTCGGTTGTTCAATTCATAGCCGAGTTCGTAAACCGCTTTTTCAAGCAGGAAGCAGTTCAACAGGGTGTTGAGCTGGCTCAGATCATCCGGAATTAGGTGGCTTTTGCCCAGAGTCGTCCGGTAACCGGACACGAAGCAGCCGCTGACATAGGCGTTCCAGGATTCCAGCCAGGGAAGAAGCAGTTCCTCGTCCCCCGGATGGCTCTCGCCATGACGATGCAGAGCACTCATTGCCGCGTAATGAAAGGATCGCAGCATTCCTGCCACGTCGCGCAAAGGTGAACGTTTCAGGCGCCGTTCGCTCAGAGAGCGAGCCGGTTCCCCTTCGAAGTCGATGATCACGAAATCCTTGCCGGTAAAAAGAACCTGCCCGAGGTGATAGTCGCCGTGGATGCGAATTTTCATGGCGGTGATCTTCGGTCCCATGATACGAGACAAGCCGACCAGCACCTCTTTCTCCCGTTCCAGCATGAGTGCCGCCGCGGCACGGAATTGGCGTGGAACCTGGCCGAGATTCTGCCGCAGTTGTTGAAAATTGCGGCGGGTCAGGCTGCGCATGGACTGATAGACGGAGCGCTGATATAGGGTGGAGAACTCCTCGGGCCTCCATGTCTGGTCCTGAATGTCAGCCGCCAGGGCCAGATGCAGTTCTGCTGTGCGGCGGCCGAGCAGTCCCGCCATCTCCGGGAAGAAGGTGCCGAAATAGTCGAGGAGCGCTGCGGGTATAGTGTGTGCGTCGACTTCAAACAATCCCGGTAGGGAGTCGAGGTCGGGCAATTCATGCCGATGAGCCAGTAATCGTTCAATGAAGCTGGACAGGGTGTCGAGGCTGAAGGTCCAGGCATCTCCTTGATTTGGAACCAGCCCCATGAGGAGGCCAACCGCCATCGGTTCCTGGTTTCCGCTGCGGTATTCGAGAGCCCCGGCAAAGGGGGGAATGTGGGGGAATGTGCGTTTTTCACCCAGGTGCCGGGTTATTTCCTGATCAGGATTGATGCCGTCCTCAAGTCGTCGGTAAAGCTTGAAGAAGAAACTGTCGCCAAAAACGAAAGAGCTGTTGCTCTGTTCCGTCTTGAGGACCTGCGAGGCTGCTGTGACATCGGTTTTGCCGCGCAACGAGCGAAAACGGCTGCCCGGGAATCCATTCAATTCGCCCCGTTCCCCATGAAATTTTTTGCGGCCGCCGATCATGCCGAGAAGCAGGTCGCGCAGAGTGGGATTATAGATGGCGTCGAACAGCACATGGTCTTCATTGCCGAACTTCACGTAGGTGACCAATGCTTGCGGGGCCTGATCCTGAAGCGATCGGCTTTGCGCCACTGCTTGACAGCCGAGGGGCAGGAAATAGATTTCCGGTCCGCCTTCGGTGTAGGTGATGCGCACCAGCAGCAATACGAAAGATTGCCCGTCCGTTTCAAGCTGGATGGTGTCAAGACGTTCGATTTTGCGGATGGTGCGGGCTTTGGCCCGGAACCAGCGTGCGCGGGTCAGAAAATCTGGGAGGATTTTTTCCACCAGGGTTTGGCCGTTGCGGCCCTGGAGTAAATTCTGCCAAGGGCTGTCTGCTGTCAGCCGTAACCGGGGGGTACGATCTTCCAACTGCTCTGTGCGGCGTTCCGGAAGCAGGCGGAACCAGTAATAATCGTGAAAACCGAGAGTCAGCTGATAGAGGGCCTCGCGGATGACCGGAAAGCGATTGTGGCTGAAAACTTCTTCGGGAATCATTCCCGCGAATTTACTCAGGTCGAGCTGGACGGCCTGAGCGAAGCGCGACAGGTTGACCACCACCAGCAGGATTTCCTCCTCGTGACGGCGAATGAAGGCCAGCACCTTTGGATTGTCGGGGAGGAGCATTTCCAGGCTTCCTCGGCCAAAGGCCTGGAAGCGTTTGCGCATGGCAATGACCCGCCGCATCCACCACAGCAGGCTGGAGGCGTTGCGTTCCTGGTTTTCGACATTGAGGGCTTCGTAGTGGTATTCGGGATCGCTGATGACCGGCAGATAGAGTTTTTGCGGATTAGCCTTGGAAAAACCTGCATTGCGGTCGGGGCTCCATTGCATCGGCGTGCGCACCCCGTCGCGGTCGCCGAGGTAGTAGTTGTCCCCCATGCCGATTTCGTCGCCGTAATAGATGATCGGCGTGCCGGGCAAGGAAAAGAGCAGAATGTTCATCAGCTCGATTTTGCGCCGGTTGTTGCGTAGCAGTGGGGCCAGGCGGCGACGGATGCCGAGATTGATGCGGGCTCGCGGGTCCGTGGCATAGGTGCGGTACATGTAGTCGCGCTCTTCGTCGGTGACCATCTCCAGGGTCAGCTCGTCGTGATTGCGCAGGAAGATGGCCCATTGGCATCCGGGGGGAATGTCCGGGGTCTGATCAAGAATATCGACCAGCGGGAAGCGGTCTTCCATCTGCAATGCCATGTACATGCGCGGCATGATGGGGAAGTGAAAGGCCATGTGGCATTCGTCGCCAGCGCCGAAGTACGCCACGGCGTCCTCGGGCCATTGGTTGGCTTCGGCCAGTAACATGCGGTTGTTGAATTTTCTGTCGATGTGGTCGCGCAGCTCCTTCAAATAGTCGTGGGTTTCCTGAAGGTTTTCGCAGTTGGTTTGCTCTCGTTCGAAAAGGTAGGGGACGGCATCAAGTCGCAGTCCATCAACGCCAAGGCCGAACCAGAAGTCCAGCACTTTGAGCATTTCCTTTCGGACCTGGGGATTCTCGAAATTAAGGTCGGGCTGGTGGGAATAGAAACGGTGCCAGTAGTAGGCTCGAGCCACCGGGTCCCAGCTCCAGTTGGACGTTTCGAAGTCCTGAAAGATGATACGAGCATCCCGATAACGATCCGGAGTATCGCTCCACACATACCAGTCCCTGTATTTCGATCCCGGTTTGGCGCGGCGGGCGCGTTGGAACCAGGGGTGCTGATCCGAGGTGTGATTGAGGACCAGTTCGGTGATAACGCGAATCCCGCGGCGATGTGCTTCTGTGAGAAATTCTTTGAAATCTTTGAGGGTGTTGTAATCGGGGTTGACGCTTTTGTAATCGGCAATGTCGTAGCCGTCGTCACGTAACGGCGAAGGATAAAACGGCAGCAGCCAGATGGCAGTGACGCCGAGATTCTGCAGGTAGTCGAGCTTGCTGAGCAGACCGCGAAAATCGCCAACGCCGTTGCCTGATGAATCGCAGAAGGCTTTGATGTGTACCTGGTAGACGATGGCGTCCCGATACCAGAATGGGTTGTCCTCAAACTGAGATTCCGTGCGGGGCATAGGGTCTCCATGGTATTGGTCAGTTGTTGGTCTGGTTGGAGCGGAAAACATTACATGAAATAGTCGAAATCCTGCTCTCGTCGTAATCGCGGATAAAGGCGGAATACGGCTGCCGGAAGAGATTCCGGATCGAGTTCGACCGGATTCCATTCGCTGTGCCAGAAGTTGCGTCCATCGCCGAGCAGGTCGTGAGCAAGAAAGGGGTGCCCGGTGCGCAAGCCGAGATGCTCCATGGGAAGACGCAGTTGGCCGGCTTGGGGGTGAAATGGATCAAGATTCACAACCACCAGCAGGATGTTGTCGTGCTCCGGCGTGATCTTGACGTAAGCGATGAGGTTATCGTTGTCCGTTTCGCAGAAATGTACGTTCCAGGTCGTCTGCAAGGCTGGATTTTCGCGACGGATTTGGTTGATTCGGCTGATCAGCTCGCGCATGTGCTCGGCGTTCTCCCAATCCCATCGTTTGATTTCGTATTTTTCCGAATCGAGATATTCCTCCTTGCCTGGGAGCGCCGCATCCACGAAGAGTTCAAATGGCGGACCATAGATGCCATAGCTGGCGGACAGGGTTGCCGCAAGGATAAAGCGGATGACGAAGGCCTGTCGGCCGCCGTATTGCAGAATCTCCGGCAAAATATCCGGTGTATTGGGCCAGAAATTGGGCCGGAAGAAATCTTTCAGCGGGCTGCTGCACAGCTCGCGCAGATACTGTTCCAGCTCCCATTTGCTGTTGCGCCAGGAAAAATAGGTATAGGACTGGGAAAATCCCAATTTGGCCAACCGGTACATGACCTTTGGACGGGTAAAGGCTTCAGCGAGGAAAATGGTGTCCGGATAGTCCTTCTTGATTTCTGAAATGACATATTCCCAGAAATTGAAGGGTTTAGTGTGGGGGTTATCCACTCTGAAAATACGAATTCCTCGGTCGATCCAGAACTGACAGACACTTTTCAATTCCTCCCACAGCGTTTGCCAGTCATCGCTCTCGAAATCAAAGGGGATGATGTCCTGATACTTTTTCGGCGGGTTCTCTGCATACTGCACGGTGCCGTCCGGGCGCCAACGGAACCAGGACGGATGGTGGCGCACATAGGGATGGTCGGGCGAGCACTGGAAGGCGACGTCCATGGCCACTTCAAGTCCCAGATCGGCTGCGCGTGCAACGAAATGGCTGAAATCCTCGAGACTGCCGAGTTCGGGGTGAATCGCCTTATGGCCGCCATCCGGTGCACCAATTGCCCAAGGTGACCCAGGATCGTCCCCTTCGGCCACCACGCTGTTGTTGCGGCCTTTGCGGTTGCTGAAACCGATGGGATGAATGGGGGGGAAATAGATCACATCGAAGCCCATGCGGGCAATTTCCGGTAACAGTTGCTCGCAGTCACGGAAGCTGCCATGGCGGTTTTCATCACCGGAACTGGATCGGGGAAACAGTTCGTACCAGCTGGAAAAGAGAGCCTTGGGGCGCTCGACGGTAACTGCCAGTTCCCTATCCGAAGTCGTTGTGATCCGAGGGGCGAAATGTACCGCCATTAAAGATGTCAGTTCATCGGATTGCGCCAGGCGCAAGGCTGCTCCATCTTCGACCGTTTCACGCAGGCGCTTTGCGCTGTCGTTCAAAAGCTTCGCCTCGTCTCCTGCTGCACGTTTTGCGGCTGCTTCCAGCAGCTGGGCACCGATTGCCCTTTCGACTTCAAGGTTTTGTCCGTCGGCGAAGCGCTTGGCCAGATCGTGCTGCCAAGTTCCGAAATGATCGACCCGAGCCTCGACCCGATAAAGGTAGGTGCCGAGCTTGGTGACGGGAAATGTTGCTTGCCAGAGGTCATTGCTCCGCAGATGCATCGTCACTTTATGCCATTGAGATTCGGCACTGTGGCGGTAAAGCAATACGGCGTCCAGTTGGTCGTGGCCATCGCAGAGGATGTCCGCCTCGACTTTGACGCTTTCACCGATCACGCGTTTGATGGGGAAACGACCGTTGTCAACGCAGGGGCGAAGATTTTCGATGACGACCCGACGGCGGCCATCGGGCGTAAAGGAGGATTTTGAGACATCAGTAAAGCTCACGAGCACTCTCCCTTGCTTGGAATTCAATGGATTGAAAAAGTCCGGCAGGTCGGTTGCTGGCTGGTACCAAATCTAACAAGGATTGCAGGATGGGCAAGTTTTTGTGTCTTATTCGTGTGGAGATAATCCTGCTTGGGGTGTTGGTGTGGATGCATATGTGTAATTTTTTTCTTTAGACTGGCTTTAATGCTAAGGAAAAATTTTTATAAATAAAATTAAACCTTTTTAAGTTTTCTTCGTCTAAAGAAATAAGACGAGCGACTTCCAAACCGAAGGAGGGAATGGAAGTCCCGGAACCTTTATACTGCCGGACAGAAAGGAATGTGGTACTATGAAAAATTTTGTTGCTTTATTGTGTGCTGGTATCCTCACTTTGGCTTTAATCCTTCCCGCGTTTGCAAAAGACCAACTGAAGATTCAGGACAAGTTGCAGCTGAAAGACGAGTCCTGCCAGACCCACAGCGCCCCTGCAGTGGATCAGCGCTTGGCCGCAGACAAACTGCAGATCAAAGATCAGCTGAAACTGAAAGACGGTTCTTGTCAGGAGCACAGCGCCACTGCAGTAGATCAGCGCTTGGCCGCAGACAAACTGCAGATCAAAGATCAGCTGAAACTGAAAGACGGTTCCTGTCAGGAGCATGGCGCCCCTGCCGTAGATCAGCGCCTGGCCGCAGACAAACTGCAGATCAAAGATCAGCTGAAACTGAAAGACGGTTCCTGCCAGGAGTACAGCGCCCCTGCCGTAGATCAGCGCCTGGCCGCTGATAAGCTGCAGATCAAAGATCAGCTGAAACTGAAAGACGGTTCCTGTCAGGAGCACAGCGCCCCTGCCGTAGATCAGCGCTTGGCAAAAGACCAACTCCGGACCAAGGATCAACTGAAAATTCAGGATAAATTGCACCTGAAAGACGGGTCCTGCAAAAGTTAATTGAAATTCGGAGTGTCTCTCCGGCCTGTTAGGGCAAAAAGAGAGGGCGGTCACTTGACCGCCCTCTCTTTTTGATTATTTGCTATCGCAGTTTCTTAATTGTTTATCGTCCCGTCAGCCCAACGCTTTAAAATCGTTTTGTCTTCTTCAGATAATTTAGCTTCCGGATGCCCAAGGACATACACCCACGGCGGCATTTCATCATCTTCGACTTCCTCCCAGACTTCTCTTCTGGTTCTATCCTGTTTTTCCGAGGAAAGGGTTCCCCAAAGTGAAAAGTTGACGTGGTGACGCCCCTCACTAACGTCGTGAGCGATCAGCCAAGAAACGGGAGCGATGCGGCTGTACCATGGCCAGACTGTTTCGTGGGAGTGACAGTTGTAGCAGGCCTTTTTCAAAACTGCCATAACCTGAGGCGGTGCCGTTAGTTCATTGGTCCCGGGAGGATTTGTTCTGTCCATGGGGATGAATTGAATCCCGATACTGACCACGACAACAACCAGGATAATTAGATGTAATTTTTTCATTGCCTTTGTCCTTTGGGATGAGTTCATTTTTTTCTTAAGTAGAGGCCCGACGGGATAAGGCTACCACAATGGCTTGATTTGTCTTGGACGCTGTGTCGGACTCATCTAATTCTAATCAAATGGAAAAGCCTGTAACGACAAACTCGTTACAGGCTTTTCCATTCTGCTGGGCGGATCGCTTAAAAAGTCAATCGTGTCGCCGGGGTGCGGCAATTGGTTTTAACCGAGCCGTGGTAATGGCAATTGGTACACGCCATGGGGTAGCCCGTATGGCATGTTCCACATTGTTGGGCAGTGTACGGATAGTCATTAAGGGAATGATGAATCTGCTGGTTGTTATCGGCGTGACAACGGGCACAGAGATAAAGCATGTCGGTGTCGGAAAAACTATTGATGGTCGTTCCAAGGCTGGCACCGTTGACGTCAGGACGGATCAGGAAAGAGTTCGGCGAGCCGTGTGGTTCGTGGCAGTCGGTGCAGGCCAAAATATAGCCCAGAGCGCTGCTCCCTGCCGTAAAGGGAAGATCGACGTTAATATAGGTGTCGGCGTTGCCTTTGCCGTGTTTTTCAACGTCCCAATCGATGGTACGCAGGTTTCGGCTGAGAGTCGTGCTGTAGATGGTATTGGTTGAATTATGACAATCAGTGCAGAAGGCGTTGTAGTCAGGAGTCTTTTCTGCCTGGGTGGAACGCAGCGTGCTGGCTCCGTCCGGCTCCAGGGCTGTGGATCCATAATAGTAGGGTGGCTGGTACGCCGTACCGTAACTGAGCGCACTCATTCGTTCGTCAGGAGACGTTACTCCCCACAAATTGTCATGATCTGAGGGCTTGGAGATTGCCGAATAAGTCGGGTCGCCGGCGTTTTCCTTATTCCGTTTGGCGATATGGATGTTGTGACAACCGGAGCAGGGATTGCTGTCTGTCGGGAAACTGGTGAAGGTTTTGCTTCCGATGGCCCCGGTAATATAGCGCTTCAAGTCATACAGGTTGTGGTAAGAGCTTTGGTTGAAGGCCTGCAGAATGCCACTCGTTGTGGCAGTGGCGCCTCCGAACGTGGCGCTATAGTTATCATTAGTGATGCCGCCGCTTTGCAATGACCCTAGACTGCTGTGACAGTAGAAACAGACGTTGTCAGCTTCATCGTAAGGGACTGTGTTGGTCGTTTGGTCGCTAAAATTTTCGGCGAAAAGGCAAAATTTGGCAACCCCAAGGGCCGGAGTCGGCTCAGTCCCGGCAACGCTGGCATGTTGTTCGTGGCAGTGGGCACAATTCCCTGTGACATATCCCTCTGTGGCAAGCACGGTACGGTTTACGCCATAGGTTGTGTCCCCATGGGCTGAGTCGGAATAGGGGCCTGCCTGGCTTGGTACATTGGCGACTATTTGAACAACGACGTTGCATGCAAAGAATGCAATAAAGCAAGTTAGAAACTGACGTTGTTGAGCCTGTTTCAGAGCCCGCACGATGAATCTCAGCATTTTACAATTCCCTCCCTGCCGAAAAAATCGAGTCGGCTGATCCTTCGTCGCTCCCTTGGGTAGAGACGACACTATTCCGATGTTAAATTAACTGGGTGTAATTTGCAATTTTATTTGAATTTTGAGAGCAGGGATCCCAGTACTCTTGCAGTCACAGGAAAAAAGATGTGCCAAAGTTGACTTTTTGTTGTGGAAACGATTTATTAAGTATTCCCTGTTTTCTTGGGAGAATTAGGATTTATGGTAAATGGGAATGCAATTGTAGCTAAGCAGGATTGGTTTTTCTCGCAGCATGGGCTTTGTTCGCTGCAAATTTTCGTGCTCAGACGACATTTTTAAATTTGTTTTTTGGGGGGAGCGGGCCATTTGGGAAACAATAACGGTACCGAACTGGCCGCTAAGTGAAACATGAAATTGTTATCGAGTTATTTTGACCAAAGTTTCACAACAGAGGAAATGAGCCAGATTGGAAAGATCACCTTGGTCTGCAATATGGTTGCTGTTGTTCTTCTGGCATTTTTTGCCGGTTTGGCGCTGCTTACAGGAGACGCAAGATATTCCCTGAGCCTGTTTGGGGTCATGGGAGGGGGATTGCTCAATATCCTGGTGTTTCTGAAAACCAAAAATGTCCGGGTCTTTATTGGAGCAACCAGCCTCGGATATTTGGCTTTTTGTGTGTTTTTACAAATTACCGGTGGCCAGAATAAGACTGGGATTCTATGGCATTATGTTTATCCCGTCACTATTTTTTATATTTCGGGCCTCAGGTGGGGAACTGTCTCGACCTTAAGTTTGATCATCATTGAAGTGGTGTTGTTGGCCTGTGATGATTGTGGCTTCATTCAGACCCATTACCCGATGGACTTTAAAATTCGTTTTATTGCCACGATGCTTGTTGTCTCGAGTTTTGGAGCATTGCTCGAGCATTCGCGGGAAAAGGCTCAAGGAAAGCTGGCCTGCATGGCAAAAAGGTTTCATCTCGCATCCCAAACAGACGAACTTACGGGGCTTGCCAACCGTCGTGCGATTCGAGAAAAGCTGGAGAATGAGACACGCAAAGCCTCCCGGATAAGAAACGATTTTGTGGTTGTCTTGTGTGATGTGGATGATTTTAAAAAGGTGAACGACCGGTTTGGGCACACCGTCGGTGACCAGGTTCTGAGGCATTTGTCCAGTCACTTCCAAGTATTGTTGCGCAAGAATGATATGGTTTCGCGCTGGGGGGGCGAGGAATTCCTGTTTTTGCTCCCGGACACCGATTTTCTGGAAGGTCTCGCTGTTGCGGAGCGAATTCGGGCTGAGGTTGAAAAATCACCCTACCGTTTAGACGAGCAGACCGAGATCAAATTGACGATCAGCTGCGGGGTCAGTCACTGGAAAAAACACGAAAACCTGGACTCATTGATTAATGCGGCGGATGCCAAGTTGTACCGAGCCAAACAGGGGGGGCGTAATCAGATCGTCTGGAATTTGGCAACAAGTTAAAGACTGGGATGCAATTGATTGAGGCCGCAATTGACGGCAGTTGAAAAAGTGTTGAGGATCAATAATCCCCTGGCCTCGGCATATTAGTTCCTATTCGCCATGGTCAGGTTGTTGAGTTCTTTTTGGGCTTGGTTCAGCTCCATGGCATTCAATTCTTTGGAGAGCTTCAGTCTGAAAGTCACTGCTTCGGGGTGATCCTGTTGGGCCGCAATGGAGGCCAGAATCCAGGCCATTTTCAGATCACGCTTTACTCCATTCCCCTGACAAAACATTTGCGCGAGTTTGTACTGAGCATCGCTGTGTCCTTGTCGAGCCGCTTTCCAATACCAGAAGGCGGCCATCCGATGACAGGTCAACAACGTGAGGTGGGCGGCCACCCCTTCTTGTTGGTACCAAACATCTCCATAGCGCGTTTGTGCCTCAGAATTTCCGGCCTGGGCTGCTGCTTTTAGCCAGTTGCGTTCCTCAAAAGCTGACACCGGGACAACCCGCTCTTCCTGCCAGAGACTCCACAAGGCACTTTCAGCTTTTTCTCCACCTTGCGTACCAGCCTGTCGCAGCAAGCTGATAGCCGTGGCGTCGTTTTGCTCAACACCGAGTCCTTTTGTGTAAAGAACGGCCAGTTCTTCTTGTGCTGCAACAAGGTTTTGGTCAGCGGCGCTCTGCAGCAGCTTTGCCGCCTGTTTATTGTCCTTGGAAACGCCTTCACCTTGAAGATACGCCAACGCCAAAAGGTACTGTGCCTTTGCGGCGCCTTTTTCAGCCAATGGGATCAGATAGTTCAACGCTTGCGGAGCGTTGTGTGGCAGGTCCCGGCCGAAGAGGAGTTCTTCGCCTAACCGCTCCATCGCCAGAGGATATTGTTTCGCTGCGCCGAATTGCAACCAACGCAACTGTTCAATCCGGCTCGTTGCACCTTGGCCGTCCAGAAGAAGATCGGCAAAGTATTCTCGAGCCAGGGGGGATCCCCCTTCCATAGCACGCTTAAGCCACTTGAGGGCGGCAGGATAGTTTCGAGGGACATCGGTGCCGAAGTAATGCCAGAGGGCTAATTGTTCCTGGGCTGTGACATTGCCTTGACCTGCTGCTTTGATCGCCCAATCCCAGGACTCCGGTTTCTGTTGGAAGGCCAGGGAAGTGGCGTTGGGCGGTTGCGGCAAGGCCCATGCCTGCAGTGGCAGGATGAACAACCACAAACAGCATACCAGGAGGCTGCCGTGGGTGATCGTTCTGTGCAGGGTTTTTAATAATGCTAACAATTTGAACTCCAAGTTTGGAGGAAGCAAGCTAACCGTCCACGCCCCGCCATTTATTTAACCGGAAGGTTGTGCGGATCAAGGTGGCATCCCAGGCAACTTTTGAATTTGGCCATCATTTTCGGGTCATGGGGTGGCGTGTGGCACTCTGTACATTGGGGAATATTGCCATGCTCAACGTGACATACCGTACAGTTTACCGTGCCGTGCAGGCTGGTGGTCGATGTCCAACTGGCAAACACGTCGCTATGGCAGGCTGCGCAGGTTTTTGCATCGGTGTCAGCCGTGAAATTGGTCTGCAGCGGATGGTGAGCCGGGTGACACCCCAAGCAACTTCCCTGCTCCTGCTCTTGATAATGGGGAGCGTGACATTCCGCGCATTCAGGAATGCGGCCGTGTCTTTCGCTATGGCAGGTTTGGCAGGTCTGCGTAGAGTGGGCGCTGGGGTGTTGCTGTAATTGAAAAGCCGGTTCTTGGTGGCAATCGGCGCAACTGGCGGTCAGACGCGGAATGGCTGAGATGCTGCGAGGTTTATGAGGATTGGTATGGCAGTTCAGGCAGTCGTTTTGTTTATCGCCATGGGGGGCGTCGTGACAAAGGGAACATTGCGGCATGATGGCGGCAAAGTTGTCCAATCGGGGGTTAAATGCATGAAAAATCTGGTGGCAATCCCGGCAGTCAAATCGATGAGCGCCCCCTTCGTTGCGTAAAGCGGAGAATTGTCCCGGATGACAGCGGCCGCATTCTGCTGGAGTCATCGCGGTGGGTTGGGTGGCGTAGAGGTCTTGCTGGGAGTTTTCCGCTACAGGGGATTTCAGCGCGTCTTCAGCATTTGCGCTGTGGGAAAAACAGAGAATGCAAAACAGGCCGGCGATCAAAAAAGGAACGGTTAAACGGGAAATCAAAACGTGCCTCCGCTCTGAAACTAGGCTCACCGTCAAAATTGAGTCTCCTGCGAACGGCCGGCACTTTCGTGGCAGAAAGCCGGCTCGGTTGACAAGCGACGCTGGGATTAAAATAAAATCCAACGCTGATTTTATATTAAAGCTATAGGCAATGCAACGCTGAACTTGATTAAAAGAGTCGTAGAATTCAAGCTTTGGTGGGCAATGTTGGAAGTGTCGCCGAGTCCCTTCGCTGTGCTGTTGAACATCAAATTGCCAAACCTCAAGCAAAAAAAACCTCCCCGGAAGAGGGGAGGTTGGGATCGTTGGCACAACGTGATTGTGATGGGTAAATCAATTTCAATTGAGTTCGTAGATAAAGAAGTCAGACTCGCTAAAGTCATACAGAGAAATGGTTTCGTCATCGACAAACCCATTGAAATGCGAAGCGGTGTGTCGGTCATATCCTTCGAAAAGTTTGCCATAGAGGGATAGACAGATATGCTGTTTCCCTCCTTGATTGATCAAACAGAAATTGTCGGCTTCCGGGTCGCGAACGACTTGGCAGGTACGATTGGCGCCAGTAGGATTCACCTCGCCGTAACGCATCTGCTCCGTTGCCAGTTGGCATTCGCGGTCTTTGTCAAGGATGGCCTCAGCTTGTTGTTTAGAGATTAATTGCCCTGCTACCAAAGCGACATATGCCCTTGTGTCCTGGTTCATAAAGCACCCCCATGTGACGGTTTTCTTTCTCTTCCCTGAACTGTGTCAACGGTTCCCATCTGGAACAGACATTTCCGTGTTTGGGACACGGTACCGAAATTACCGAACTTAGTTCCATATAAAATATTATTTGCGATTTGTGGTTTATATAATACATTGTATACGGTAAAAAATGAGATTTAGCAAAGATTTTTGTTGATGTGGACCAGCAGATCGGACCAAAATTGAAGTATCGAGTTGGCCTTTTGTGCGGCTTAGAAAAGATTCATGCTGGCGGGGTATTTGACGTCTTATGGAACACCTGAACCGAAGCCATATCTACTGCCCGGAGTGTCATTGCAGAGAGGCCTACCAGCTTGCAGATGGCCGAAGAAAGTGTCGCCGCTGCGGGAAGAAGTTTACACATCGCCGCCAGGTCAGTCGTTTGGATAATAAGACGCTCAAACAGATTGCTGTGTTTTTCTGGCTTATGGTCCCGGCCAGTAAGGTCGCCGAAGATCTGCGTCTCAATCGTAAGACTGTTCAACGCCATTATCGTCTGCTACGGCAGTCGATAGGTCTTGCGGCTGAGGACTATGGGGATGAACCAGGAGTTGAGACCAGCTTTGAAATGAATATGGATGGAAAACGAGGGGCAGGAGAGCGACCGGTGGTCGGGCTGGCGATCCAGGGGCGGACCATTCGGGTTACTCTGGCTCCCAACAGCTTGGCAGGGCAGGATGGAAAAACCGCAGCGGAATTAAAGGCTTTGATCTTTTCCGGAACGGATCATGCGTTTCGAAGCCGTGACCTGCAGGATATGCATATCCAATTAAAGGACCATGAGAAAGCCCAATCTCGTGATGCCGACTATCAGACCGAGATGTTGAAATTCTGGCGCTTTGTCAGAGGGATGATCAAGATGTATCGCGGCAGGCATCGGGAGGATTTTGCTCTGTTCATGCGTGAGGTCGAGTTCCGTTTCAATCAACGCCAAAGCCCGGATGTTATCCCTCTGCTGGTACGCTACCTGAAACAGAGTGTCGGTTAAACTTTTATTTAATCCCTAAACGCTGCTTCCCTGATTATCCTCAGCAAACCTATTCTGCCTTAGAACCCTAAACGATTCAGCATCGGCATCAACCCCTGGTAGTCTGCGTAGGTCAGGGAACTGTGCCAGTGGCCACTGGCTATGCCTAGGGCAACCCCGGCAGCGTAAAGCCCCAGGGCGAGGGCCGGAAATGCCCAGCGCGGGAAATTTGACGTCCAAAACTTGGGAGCCATCGCAAGAGAGTTTTCGGGACAGACTTCCACGCAAGTGATGCAGCCAGTGCATTCCGGGCTATGTATGGTCTTTTTACAGTGAATGGGCAGGTGTGAAGGGCAACTGCGGGTGCAGGCCTGGCAGCTGGTGCAGCTATGCATGTCGCGGCGGATTTTTAAAGGACTGGCCATGCTGAGCAGGCCGACCAGGGCACCGTAGGGGCAGAGATAGCGGCACCAGAAGTTGCGGAAGAACAGAGAGAAGACTGCCAACACACCAATGATGCTAAGGGCGGTCAGAGACGGGGCTGTGAAGAAATGCAGCATCTTCACGTCACTGAGAGCCCAATAACTGGAGTTCAGAAATCCGCCTAGCGCCTGCGCGGGCATGTCGAGCAAGATGGTTTTAACAAAGAACAGCAACAGCAGGTATTTGCCGCTGCGCAGCATGGTGTCGAGCCAAGTCCACATGCGGAAGTTGCGACCGAAGAGGCGTTGGCCGGATTTCCAGAACAGTTCCGAAAGGGTGCCGACCGGGCACAGCCAGGAACAGAAGGATTTTTTTGCTCCCAGGCTCATGGCGCAGAAGGTCACGAACAACACTAACGCTGCAGGGTGGACATTGTTGATAATCCCGCTGGTCAGCCAATATTTGACGCTGACCAGGGCTCCTATGGGGAGGAATCCCTCAACCCCTGGAGGACGGACATAAAGAGGAGTGGCACCGCCACTTGTGAAATGTTGTACGAACAGACCGAACTGCAGGCCGATGAACAAAATCCAGAAGAAGAACCCCCATTGGACAACGGAGCGCCAGAAAGTGATTCTGGCGAGGGATTTGGGAAAGGGCATGATGTGTCTTTCAGGAAAAAGGTGCGGCTTTAAGAGCGATAATGTCCTTCTTGGCGTCTTTTCTCAGAGGTTTTGCTGATCCAGGTGTCCTCCACCAGGTCCAACCCCGCCCGTGCGACCAGGCTTTTCAAATAATCGATGTGGGGGCACGGCGGTGCGTGATAATTATCCTTGGTGATGCAGGAGGAAAACTGCACCACAATGTCGGTTTTTTCCAGGCCATCGCGTTTTTTGCTCAAGCGGATCAAATTACTGAGTTTGCGCAGCAGGGCTCGGCCGCAGCAGCCGCCGCAGGTCAGCGACAGCATGCGGATGCTGTTTTCCTTGGGGTATGGGGCAAATCCGCCGCTGCGGTCGTGAAAAGCTTTTTCGCAGTGGAAGCCTGAACAACGCTCACTGACGATATGGCACTGTACGACAACAATGTACTTCTTATCTTTGACGCAGGTCATTTTCAGGTTCCTTTTGGAGAAAAAAGGTGTTTTCCAAAAAGACTACAGATAGGTTCTCGCGCCCACGTAGGTTTTGGCGAAGAACGGTTGGGACAGGCTCTCCACGCGCACTGTTTTGCCGGTGCGGGGAGCATGAATGAACTGGCCGTTGCCGATGTACATGCCGACATGGGTCACTCGCTTTCCGCCTTTGGTGGCGAAAAAGACCAGATCGCCCTGGCGCAGTTTTTCTTTGGCGACCCAGCTGCCGCTCTGGAACTGACTGCGGGAAACACGCGGCAGGTTGAGACCGTTGAGACGATAGCAGACCATCGTCAGTCCGCTGCAATCGACGCCGTTGTCGATGTCGGTTCCCCCCCAGCGATATGGGACGCCGAGGAAGCGGCGGGCGGTGTTGACCAGCTCAATCCGCAGGGTGTCCGTTTCCTCCGGGGACATTTTTGCGATGGCGTAGTCTTCCGGGAGAACGATAAAGAATTTGTCGATCAAACCCTGGGCCTGCAATTGCTCGGCTTCGGCGCGTGCGCTGTGATAATCGGCGTGGTTGCCGAATCTCACTTTGTAAAGACCGGATTCATGTCGGAAGTAGTAGGCGTCAATGCCACGATCTGTCAGGGCCTGTTCCAGGCGAACCGCGTTGTCCAGATTGCTGAATGCTCCGACCTGGATGGTGTAACCCATCTTTTCAATCGGGCGATCGGCTTCCTGGTCAGCGGGAGGAGTGTCGAGCAGATCCGCAAGCGGGTCAATGGCTGGCGGTGGGGGCGGGCATGTGACCGGCGGACTGTAATAGTTGTAAGGTGAACAGCCGACCAGCAGCAAGGCCAACAACAGAAGAGTGAACAGGGATTTCCCCTGACCTAAATGGCAGAGACTCTTAAAAGAGACGCTCAGTTTCTGTATATCCTGAAAAATGGAGTAATTGCTCAAAATCCAAACCGTTGCAGGGTCTCCGGGGGGGCCTGGTCGAAATGGGAAAATTCCATGGTGAATGTGCCGCGTCCGCGGGTGGCACTACGCAGCTCCGTCATGTAGCCGAACATTTCGGAAAGAGCTACCTGCGCCTTGATGACCTCAAGTTCGCCACGGCTCTGCATTCCTTCCACGCGGCCGCGTTTCTGCTGCAGGCTGCCCAGGACTTTGCCGGCATGTTCGGCCGGTACGATGAGCTCCAGAGACATGATTGGCTCGAGGAGGGTCGGCGACGCTTCACGGGCCGCCATGGCCAGTCCACGCTGGGCGGCCGCGCGCA
>ENA-ORXD01001666-ORXD01001666.1-sediment-metagenome-genome-assembly--contig:-NODE-1666-length-17279-cov-4.417684_pt1 | contig 17279 bp, 18 predicted proteins | sample MGYA00237862_ERZ511471 | MGnify/ENA metagenome assembly ERZ511471
GTTGTGCTGTTGTCTATTTTTCTGTCCTTTCCCCTGGTTTGCGTATTCTGCCCGGTTTTCTGGCTGGAACCCCTGTTCGTGCTATGGATAATGCTGGCTGTAATCGTGGTTTTTGCTATCATCCTGCCTTTCATGACCAAGCGCAGGTGGTGGTGCCTGATATGCCCCATCGGCGCCTGTTTCGGGCTGGTCAACCGGATAAGCTTTTTCCGCATCAAGGTAGATAAAAACAAGTGCATAAAATGCTATGATTGCGTCGATGAATGCCGCATGTATACCATTACCCCCGAAACGATCGAAAAGGACAAAAACCCCGGAGATGACTGCACCCGGTGCGGCCGCTGCATGGAAGCCTGCCCCGAAGATGCCATCGATATCTATTTCATGGATACCAAAAGAAAGGTAAGAACCGCGTTCATCGGCCTGACCATAATTGCGGCGCTGTCGCTGTATATATGGTTCGTCTTGATAATGGTTGATATATTGCCCAAGGTTGTCGGATAACAGTGAATACAGAATGTTGACTCTGATAGTTACCGGGATGTCGCTTGGATTTTCCGCCGGGACCTCGTGTACGGCGGTTTGTTTCCCCATACTTATTCCCTACCTGGCTTCGGATACCAGTACCCGTATTCTATCCGGTTTGAAAACGGTGCTGTTGTTTTCGGCCGGCAGGCTTGTTTCGTATATGGCACTGGGGGTCGGCGTTGCTTTTATACTGGGTTCGGCCGACATCAGCCCGCTTATGGTGCCACTGGTTACCCTGATACTCAGCCTGGTTCTGATTCTGTACGGCCTGAATACCCTGGGAGCGTTCAATTCGAGCCAGAAACCGGTGGCGCGCGCCTGCAGGGGCATTACTTCCAGGCGGCCTCATTTCATAATGGGCCTTCTGGTGGGCCTGCGCCCCTGTATACCTCTTATCGCCGCCCTTATGTACACCGTAAACCTTTCCGGGGTGGCCGACGTTGTGGTTTTCATGCTGTTTTTCGGAATAGCCTCTTCCATGTTGATAATCGTTTTCGGGGTGGCCGGCAGGGGGTTTCTCAACCTGCTGGTAAACCGGATAGGCCTGGACAGGATCAGGCGGCTTTCCGGTCTGGTGCTGGTCATAATGGGAGGTATTTTTATGCTGCAGGCGGTTGGCGGGATAATCAATGCCTGAAGCAGGTTTTAGCCCGGGGCAATCTTAAAGCAGTGCCTCGTTTGCTTAACGGGGGCTCTTGATTATGCGGCGTTCAGGTGGTAAAGTATGTAATGAATCTATGCGTATATGCGCATATTAGTATTCAGCGCAGGAGGTCAACAGCTGATATGAGACACAAACAGGGACAAGCTTCCGAAAACCGGCCCGGTGACAATATTTCCAGGCGCCAATTCATTAAAGACGTCGGCCTGATGGCCGGCGGCTTGAGCATTACCTCCATGCTGGTGGGTTCCGGATGCAAATCCGACCCGGGTACAACTTCTCCATCCACCACCCCTCCAACCTCCAACCCTGCTACGACACCTGCCGGTACCGGCACCACCACCCCACCGCCGACTTCCAACGGCAACGGGGGGTATGTCTATATTCCAGGCATGGAATACGGTCTCATGGAGATAGAAGGCTGTACCAGCAAGGTTGCCGACGACCGCATGTATGCCAGCGAGCACACCTGGGTGAAGGTGGTCGAAGACAACATCGCAGCCATTGGCATAACCGACAAAATGGCTTTGCTGACCGACATCGTCAAAGCTATAGAACTGCCAAGTGTTGGCGGCACGGTCACGCGCAACGAATCCTTCGCCTATGCCGAAGGGGCCAAGATGAGCGTAGAGCTCATTTGCCCGGTATCCGGCACCATTATACTGGTAAACAACGCTATACACGAACCTCCTTACGGGTATGCCGAAGTAATCAACAAGAGCCCCTATGTCAACGGCTGGCTGCTGGTGGTCGAACTCAGCAAGCCGGAAGAACTCGATGAACTGCTGACTCCGCTGGAATATGCCATGGAAAACAGGAAGGTAACGTAGAATGGGTAACAGGCTGAGTAAATTTGTTGTCGTTTTCCTGATTTCAGTTGCAGCCCTCCTGGCAAACGGTTGTGGTGGTGACCCCACTACTTCAACCGGGCCCATCCACCCTTCCGATATTCCGGGGCCACCCTCGCCCCAGGAACTCGAAGCGGGCGATTTCCTCTTCCCTGAACTGCCCAGGATAACCGCTCAGAGGCTGAAATATATGCTGGATGCCGGGGAGCCGGTTGTGGTGGTGGATACCCGCCTGCCTATGTTCTACAATGGCGGCCATATACCCGAATCGATAAACATTCCCATAGTCTCCGATGAAGATCTTGAGAACCCGGAGGATTTATATACCCTTCCCAAAGACAAGACAATTGTCTTCTACTGCGACTGACCGTACGATGAATGGTCTGCCAGTTCGGCAGACAGAATAATCGAAACGGGCCTCGGTTTTGATCCGGAAAAAGTGCTGATACTGTGGAAAGGTTACTTCGCCTGGCAGGAACAGGGTTATTCTTTCGTAAGATAAGAGGCAGAGATGGAAAAATTAAAGACTTTTTTGAACAGCGGCAAGTTGACCCTGGTGCTCCGGATACTGATCGGCGCCATGATACTCTATGCTGAAGTACCCAAACTCGCCGATGTCGAGAAACTCTCGGTTTTTGCGCTGTACAGTTACCAGTTTCCCTGGCTCATGCCGTGGATGGAGCATACCCGTATCCTGGGTTATATGGCGCCCTACCTTGGCACCCTTCTGGGTTTGGGCCTGATAACCGGCGTACTCACCCGGCTTTCCGCTTTCGGCTGGGGGGTAATGGCTGTTATCTTTATAATACTGAAACTGCATGTGATTTTGATCCAGGGCCGCATTCAGCCCTGTTACTGCTTCCCCGGGCCCCTGGCCAACCTGCTGGTTACCCAGACTCTGGTAATCGATATTGTCACCTTGCCGCTTCTGGCTCAGATAATGCTGGCCGAAAACAGAAGATTCTTTACCCTGGGAGCGCTGCTGCCCCAGCGCTGGCAACACAAGTTGCGCTACATCTGGTAGCTATCGGGTACTGCAAGGGTTAGTCCCCGGGTAAGGAGGGTATTTTGGAAAAGAGGCTGCCGTGGTGGTTCAATCAGTGCATACCCCGAGCCGGGGAAGTGCCCGACGTTGCGCCGATGCTGAGAGAACTTAACCTGCACACCATTTGTGAAAACGGTCATTGCCCCAATATCGGTCAGTGCAACCCCGGCGGAGTAGCCTTTTTGATCCTCGGCAATATCTGCACCCGCAACTGCACTTTTTGTGCCGTGTCCAAGGCTAAGCCGGCGCCACCCGACCCTGAAGAACCGGGCAATATCGTCAAAGCCGCCCGGAGGCTGAACCTGGATTACGTGTTTATTACTTCGGTTACCCGTGACGACCTGGCTGACGGTGGCGCATCACACTACGCCAGCACCATCAGATTGCTGAAAGAATCGATACCGGGAGTAATGGTAGAGGTTTTGATACCCGACTTCGGCGGGAGGACGCAATTACTGAAAACTGTAATCGATGCCGGGCCCGAAGTTATCGGTCACAACGTCGAAACGGTTCCCAGGTTGTACCCGGAGGTCCGGCCGATGGCCGATTACCGCACCTCGGTCGATATCCTGAAAAAGGCCAAAAAGATGGATCCCGGGATTACGACCAAGTCCGGGCTGATGCTGGGGATGGGTGAAAGGCGGGAAGAAGTTATCGATGTCATGCGCGACCTGGTTGCAGCCGGCTGCGATTTGTTTACCATGGGCCAGTACCTGGCGCCGTCCAGTGCCAGGTATGCGGTACAGGATTATCCGACACCGGAAGAATTCGAACAGTACGAACCCGTTGGCATCGAACTTGGATTCAAGGGAATCGTTTCAGCACCCTTGTGGCGAACCTCCTTCAAGGCTGATGTTCTTTACCGCAGGGCTATACTAGGCCGGTAGCGTTCGATTGACACCGGTCGAATACTAATTGTAACATTAGCCTGGCTGGAAACATTTTCAAAAAACACACACGACAGTTTATTTCATTTTAAGGAGGCGTCCATGGCGTCACGCTGGTTGGAAGCTTACAACGAACTCAAAGGTTTCATCGATGCCAATCCCCGTATAGAGATTGCCCCCGGTTCCCAGTGTATTCCGGGAGACGTACGAGCCGAGTTCTATCGACTGTTTGACAATGTCAGGCTGGGTTTCATAACTGAGAATTACAGTCAATTTGTCAGCCTGGCCCGGCCTTTGAGCCGGAGCTACGGTGAAGTGCTTGAAAAAACAGTAAAAAGCCTCGGGCTTTCGGAGATCAAGCCCAAAAGTACCCTTACATGGTTTCTTAAGGAACCTTTGGAAGGACTGAACCGCCTGTTGTTCGACCTGCTGTTTGACCTTTTGAAAGGCAAACTGGATCTGGAAGACTTCGAACAGCAGGCCGGAGAAAGGCTCAGCCGGTCTTTTCCCGAAATGTTCCGTTTGTCTTATGAGCACTGGGTATTGTTAGCCCTGGTGAGCCTGCTGGACGGGGATAAAGCCCTTACAGTTCCCCTTTACGGCAGTGAAGAAGACGCTACCCTGGTCGGGGGTGGAGAACCGATGCCCGGCACAGTCCAGGAAAGTGTTTCCAGCCCCGTGGAGGTTGCCGTTGTTTCTCTTGAACATGCCAAGGAAGCAGCCTTTGTTGCGCCTGATATAATTGTACATTCCACCAGGACCGGGGGTTACGTTTCTATAAGAAGAGACCTTTTTGCCCCTCAGCGAATGGTTAAGGATGTCAGCCGCAAACGGGAATGGCTTACATACCGGGAAGTAGGTATCAAATCGTGGAAGGACCACGCCGCTGACTGGCCGGACATGGTGGTATATGCCGGGTCTTCCGCGGCCGAGCTGGCGCTGGTAGCCGATTATGCCCGTTTCTGCCGGCCGGAAATTATTATCGAATGTATGGAACAGGACGAATGGTTCAACCCCGCAGAGGTTGAAAGAATAAAGCGGAACCATGCCTTTTTCAAACCCCGGTATGGTATTTTCATAATATGCCGCGGCCCGGTGCCGGAAGAAGCAGCCCGGGCATTTAACCCGCAACCTGAAGCTGTTGAAACATCAACCGATGCCGGGGTGGAGAGCGAAACCGCAGAAACCGTTGAGCCGGCCGGAGTTGCCGCGCCGGATGAACCGCCGGTAAAAGTCCAGCCGGTGGCATCGGCTCCGGACAGCGGCGATGAAATACAGGTCCGTTTCCTTTCCGTGGGATACGACGCCAGCCTGTTAAGCCCCGTGGTAGAAGAGATGGTACCCGAAAACACCGGCGAAAAATAAGCGGAAGGTGTCAAGATTAACCTTGTTGTAGCCCGCAGCTGTTCCAATTCGTGCCCGTACTGTTTCGAGTCGACAGAACGTAAAGAGCAGCTTCAAAACCTGATTTCGGCTGAAAAGGTAACCGAGCTGGCGCAGTGGGCCCGGGGAGCCGGATTACAATTTCTTTCCCTGCTCGGAGGAGAACCCTTCCTGCACCCCGGATTGCCCGATATTATCCGGCAGTTCCAGGAGGCCAGCCCCGGTACCAGCCTGCAGGTGCTGACCGGGGGCGTATTTAAGAAACGCCTTCTGCAAACTATTTCACCCCGGCAGGTGGGATTGATTTTCAATATTAACGAACCCCGGGATTACCGTAATCCGAAACATTTCGCCAAAGTGATGGGCAATGTGGAAGAATCCATAAGGCTTGGTTTTAAAGTAATGGTGGGTTTTAACGTATGGCGGATGGATTTCGATGCCGGGTTCATACCCACCCTGTCATACAACCTGGGCCGGGCAGGCTTCCGGTGGGCGGTGGCTAACCCGCAGCTCAACCTGTATTCCAATGTTATTGACCCTTCCCGGTTCGCATCTCTGGCTCCCAGGTGTCTCGAGATGCTCCAGAAAGCGGCGGCTCTCAACCTGGAGGCCGAGCTGGACTGCCCGCTGCCGCTTTGTTTTTTTACTGAAAAAGACCTTGCCTGGTTGAGGCAGTTTCATCCCAAGACGGCTTCGCGCATGGGATTATGCGATCCGGTCCTGGACGTGACGCCGGAGTTGGAAGCTATAAGGTGCTTTGCCCTGTCCAGGCTTGACCGGGTGAAAGTGACCGATTTCCCCAATGAATGGTCGATCCTCGAATGGTTCAGGGAAAATGTCGATTCCTGCCTGATGTCTGCAGGTTGTTTTGATCATTGCGGCGCCTGTCAGCATTTCACATCCGGCAGATGCAACGGAGGCTGCCTTGCCTGGCACAGGTACGGGCCTGATACCAGTATACTCACCGATCCTTATCAACTGGCTAACGCGATGCGGAGGGAGGTCGAGGAAGGTTGCCCGGAAAAAGCTTTGCAGTATTACGAGGCCGCCGGGCACCGTGCCAGAAAAGACCTGCCGGCTTTTATCGCTGCCGTAGCCGCATTCCGGCTTGGCAGAAAGGAAGCAGCCTTTCGTTATGCGGCTCGAGCCACAGATCTCGCCCGGGATCCGGGTCTCAGGCAGCAGGCAATCGAACTGCTGAAAACAATAACGCCGGATGAGGGCTCGGTATTGAATCCGCCGGTAATTCCGGAGGGAACTACGAACGTGGTCACCCTGCAGCAAATGACCGGGCAAGACCCGGATTAGATGCCCGCCCTTAGTGGCACTTGACAGGAGTTTATTACGGATGTATTTTGTTAATTAGTCGGTAAGGCACTGGAATAACAGTTTCGGCGGTGTGATGTGAAAAGGCTGCTTGCAGCTGGCTTGACCTTGGGATTGATACTGGCGGGTGCGACGTGTGATAATCCGGGCATGGAGTCCTCGGCGACACTGTCTCTGACTACCAGCAATACTGGTATAACATCATCGGTTCCGCCGCCTGCCAGCACGACCCAGGTGCCTAATACGCCTATCCCGCCTGCTACTACCGAACTACCCTACATCCCGCCGGATATTAATGTCAATTATATAGTGATTTCTCCGGATGCGGCTGTCGTTGCTTCGGGCGAAAGCCAGGAATATACCGCCAAAGTATTTCTTCTGGATGGAAGCGAACTCAATATAACACCGTATGTAGAGTATTCCATCGACGCCGGTGCGGGCGGCAGCTGGCGGTTCAACTCCTACACCTCCCAGAATGCCGGCACCTGGACGGTAACCGGCATTTACCTGCACCCTTCGGCGGGATGTGTGTTCTTTTCAGATGCCGCCGAAATAACCGTAGAGCCGGCTGAACCAGCCGCGGCTCAATAAAGCGGCGGTCAAGAAAGTCTGAAATCGTCCGGCAAGCTTGCCGGTGGAAAATCTTGTGGTGCCGTGATCCGGGTTATCTTCAGACCTGTGTTATCCTGATTGCACTGCGGGGGCAGGCTCTTACACAATCACTGCATGCTCTGCATATCGCCGGGTTGACCATGGGTATTTCGCCCGGTTTTTCCTGGATGAGGATTTTTCTCCGGCAGGCCACAACCGCCGGGCACACACCGCTGTTGCATTCGCCGGGCAGACACAGGTTGAAATCGATTAACGCCATCCTGGCATGCACCTGTGCGCGCCTCCCCGATAATATAACAGGCCTAACCGCCTACTGACCAGCAATGTAAACCTCAAGGTGGGTGCTTTCCAGATACAGCATCTGTTCATAGGCTGCCTCTCCGAACACGTCTTCACCCGATACCGTTCTGGTTTCGCCGGCTTCGAGTGTAAAAGATGTTTCGGTGACGAACCCGACCCATCCATGAAATCCCCAGTGAATTATATAGGCAACCAGCGGCAGCGCCTGTTGGCTGTCGTTTTGGATGACCAGTGTCCAGGGGAAGTGGTAGTCCTCCCCCGGGTTATGCTCGATGCGGTATTCAAAATCCAGTACGGTCCAATTGTCGTACTCAAGGGGTACCCGGAATTCGAAGCCGGGAGCCGGAATGGGGACATACTCCGGTTCGGTCGCAGTATCACCTGTGAGTGCGGTATTGGGTGGCTCGGCTGAGGTGGTAACATTTGCCGGGGTAGTGTGCGCCGGATTCTCCACTACGGTACTGGTTACGGGCACAGGAACCGGGCTGGTTGCAGTGGTTGCCCGGGTGTCAGCAGGTACCGGCGTGCAGCCGGACGCTGCTATGGATAGAACCATGAGCATGCCGGCAATACCTGGTAAACAGCTCTTGAACGGGTTTAAATTCATAAGGCACCTCTGTATTACAGATAATTGGAATGTTACCTATTGTAAGAGGTGGACGCTATAACATTCAGTAACAAATGTTACGCAAATTCAGGTCAAACCGGTTTCGGCCGGTTTGCATAACAGGCGCGGTAAAACACGGGCTTGCCAGGTTGGTGCTTTTAATGCCAGCTGCCGACTTTCCACTCTTCGATGGGGGCTTCGTAGTGGCAGCTCCAGCAGACACTTTCTATCAGCATCCTGCCTTCATGCCCGGGAGGAACGGAGTGGCAGAGAAAGCACTGGCCCAGCTCGATTTCAAGGCTGTGGGGCGTGGCGGAGGGTGTTCCCGTCGCCGTGGTTGCCCCGGCGGTTCTGGTAATGGTTACAGTCAGGGTTACATCCGGAGTATTTGAACCGGTTGTAACAGTAACGGTGGATGTTTCGCCCCCGGCACAGGAAACAAGAATCAGGCTGCCGACCGTCAAAAAAAGCAAAACAATGGTTTTAACAGTAACCGTTTTCATGTGCCTGCCTCCCGCACAAGGATTTTGCAGAAGTATTATTGAAGAATACTACAGCGGTGCAGTGAAGTCAAAACAGAATCAGCAGGAAACAGGGGTTTGCCTGCACAGCTTTATAAGCTTTACCGACACCACCGCCACCCAGGTGAAACCACTCACCAGCAGAAGCCGTTCTCCCAGACCTTCCATTTGCAGTTCGCGGGGCAGCAGAGCCCACAGCATGGCAAAGGCAAGGCACATAAGGACGGTTGCCGCCGTATAAATCCACAGCCTTTTCCAGCGGGGGTCTTTCTTGAAATGAATAGCCAGCAGGATACAGCCCAGGATGAAAGAGGCGCTGATGATGCCGGCTAAGGAGTTGTGTATCGCAGCCTGCAGGGGCAGGTCAAGCCCGGGGGGCTGAGACGGGAATGCGGGCAGCAGTAAAAAGCCGGCGCCGGCAACACCGAACAGGGAAGAAGCGGCTACGGAATCCGGGCGCCTGCGGGTAAAAAAGCGCAGTTTCAAAATGAAGGTTGACAGGCCCAGCGCTGCCAGATTGAAAGCAAGATTTTGCAGCCAGCCGTTGGAACCGTGTACCAGGTCGCTAACCGTCTTTATGACAGGCCCGGAACCAAGCTGTGTAATGTCCAGAGCCAGTATTATACCGAAAAATAATGCCATGGCCACTATGCTTACCAGCCCGACAAGGCACCAGATTTTTTTCTTAAACAGGACTTTTTTCAATAACGTTCTCTTGGCCGTCCCGACCGATGGGTGCCAGGCATCGCAAAACGAAAACCGGCGGATTAATATGGAAGGGTACGTTCGGGTAATAAATATATTAAGGATTTAACTTATCAAAACAACTGGTAGCGGGGGTTGGATTCGAACCAACGACCTTCGGGTTATGAGCCCGACGAGCTGCCACTGCTCCACCCCGCGTCCAAATATGAATTATACGGTAAATCAGCTTTACCAGTCAAATCAGCACCTCCGGCAGTTGGCCACTGTACCCCGGAAATGTTTGTGCTATACTGTTAGCCAAAATCCACCGGGAGGCATTCTTGAAGGGCAAAGACCTGATTTCAATTACCGATTTATCTCCGGAAACAGTTCATCAGCTGATCGAAAATGCCTGGGAACTGAAAAACGGCCGGCATTTCGATATTCCCAAAGGCAAGGCACTGGCGCTGGTTTTCGAGAAACCCTCGCTCAGAACCAGGGTAAGTTTTGAAATGGCCATGACGGGCCTGGGTGGGCGCAGCCTGTACCTGTCTCCGGCTGAAGTCGGGCTTGGCAAGCGGGAATCTACTGCTGATGTGGCCAGGGTTCTCAGCCGGTACATCGATATCATTGCTGCCAGGACCTTTTCCCATCAGACGGTTACGGACCTGGCTGCCTACTGTTCGGTCCCGGTGATAAACGCCCTTTCCGATTTTGAACATCCCTGTCAGGCGCTGGCCGATATGCTTACCATCCTGGAGAAAAAGGGCGGTTTGAAAGGTGTAAGGATAGCCTATATAGGAGACGGCAACAATGTAGCCAACAGCCTGGTGATGGTTTCAGCCATGCTGGGAGTCGACATTGCCATCGCCGCACCGCAGGGATATCACCTGGATGATAAAGTCTTGAGCCTGGCCCGGGAATATACCCGGTTATCCGGATCCTGCATAGATATACTTGAAGATCCGCATGCCGCGGTAAAGGGTGCGGATGTCATCTATACGGATACCTGGACCAGCATGGGGCAGGAACAGGAAAGTGAAAAACGCATCCGGGATTTCAAGGATTACCAGGTAAACTCGAGCCTGTTATGCAGTGCGCCCGAGAGAGTGATTGTCATGCACTGCCTGCCGGCCCACCGCGGGGAGGAAATAACCGACGATATCATCGACGGGCCTCATTCCGTGGTTTTTGACCAGGCTGAGAACCGCCTTCATGCGGCTAAAGCCGTGCTGGTTCACCTGCTGGGCGGGCTCGAAGTATCCATCGGAGACTGACACCTGGAAAGGAGAGGCTGATGAATGCAATAAAAGCGGTCTTTGCCCGGGGATGGGCGGCTATGCTTATTGCGGCGCTGGCTATTACGGGCTATTTCCTGAACTGGCCGATGGAAGCCTTTATTGCCAGCATTGCCAGCGTTTTGATCATATTCATAGCTTTTGCAGCGGTAGGTGCCAGGGAAAGAATGCTGGACGAGGCATCTGAAAGCCTGAAGGAGCTTTCGGGATATTTTTACCGGCGCTTCATGGGGGAATCCTCTCTTTCGATATTTGCTATAATCAATTCGCTCTTCAGGACGGAAAACCCCAAGCTCTGGGAATGGGCCCGTTCCTGTGACAATGCCCAGCGCGTGTTTAATACATGGTGCGATTCTTTCAATACCCGCCAGGAAACCGACCACCGCACCCGGCGCTACAGCGCCTACCTCAGGGTCTCGGCCAGGGAATTATGGCTGATGGTCAACATGTATCAGGAGTATATCGAGCAATTCGCAGAAGTTGCCAACCATATGCAGCTGGCTCCGGAAATCCTGGAGCAATATCAAAGGTTCGGCGTGGAATACAATACGTTTGTTAACCAGTTCCGTGATCTGATCGCCGGTTTAAGGAAAGTCGCCCGCATCGAAATCGAGCCTCCTTCCATCAAACTGGCCCCCGATGTCAGCCGGATTAAATAGGTTTCGGGCAAATTACCGGCCTGACTCTCTCGTGAATAACAGGAAGGGTGTATTTATTGGTGGAAGAAAAAAATAGTATCAAAGACCCGGCAGGCGGAAGTGCCAGGCCGGTTGTAGCCATCATCGGGCGCCACAATGTAGGCAAATCCACCCTGCTTAACCGTCTCACCGGCAAGCGGATGGCGATTGTCGCTGACCAGCCGGGAACTACCCGTGACCGCATTATCGCAACCGCCGCCTGGGGGGAAAGAGATTTCACCCTGATAGATACCGGAGGTCTGATACCCGAGCCCTCCTCCAGTATTGACGAGGGAGTCAACCAGCAGGTCAAGGAGGCCGTAAGAGAGGCTGACCTGGTATTGTTCGTAACCAGCGCTGTCGACGGTATCATAGCTTCGGATCTCGAAGTCGCCGACTGGTTGAGAAAAGCCGGCAAACCGGTGATACTGGTGGCCAACAAAGCCGACAATCCGAAAAGGGAAGCACTGGCAGTGGATTTTTTCAGCCTGGGCATGGGTGAACCGGTGGTAGTAAGCGCCTATCACGATATCGGCATCGATGACCTGCTGGATGCCATTGTCGCGTTGCTGCCTGAGGGCACCGGTGTCCAAACCGAAGAAGATGATATTCTCAAGCTTGCTCTGGTAGGCCGGCCGAATGTGGGTAAATCCATGCTGCTTAACCGGCTGCTGGGCCATGACCGGGTCATAGTCAGCCAGATCCCCGGCACTACCCGGGATGCCATTGACACGGTGCTGGAGGTCGACGGTGAAGAGGTGCTTTTAATAGACACGGCCGGGGTGAAAAGGCGCGGCCGTGTCGGCAGGGGTGTCGACAAATACAGCGTGGTAAGAAGCCTCAAGGCCATTGACCGGGCCGACGTCGCCCTGCTGGTGCTGGACGCCACCGAACCGGCTACGGCTCAGGACACTCATGTTGCAAGTTTTATTCAGCAGGCAGGTAAAGGTGTAATCCTGGTGGTAAACAAGTGGGACCTGATAAGCGAAATGGAACAGGCGGAATTCAGCCGTTTCGTCAGCGACCGCTTCAAGTTCATGCCGTATGCCGGTATCATTTATACCTCGGCCAAAACTGGAAAAGGGGTCGGCAAGCTGGTACCGGCCGCCAGAGATATCAAACTGGAGAGGCAGAAGCGAATCAGCACCGGCGAATTGAATGGTTTCATCAGCCGGGTTGCCGCTTCACACCCGCCGCCCCGCTCAGGCGTGAAAGTGCTCAAGATATTCTATACGACCCAGGCGGAGATCGAACCGCCGACGTTTGTCTTTTTCGTAAACGATGCCCGGCTGGTGCATTTTTCATACCAGCGTTTTCTGGAAAACAAGCTCAGGGAAACCTACGGCTTCGAGGGAACTCCCGTCAGAATGGTTTTTAAGAACCGGGGAGACTCCAGTTGATTGTTTTCAAGTTCGCACTGGTGGCCCTGCTGGGCTACCTGATAGGCTCTATTCCCTGGGGCCTGATCATAAGCCGGAAATTTGCCCGGGTGGACATCCGAAAATACGGCAGCGGCCGTACCGGTGGCACCAATGTTCTGAGGACACTGGGGCGCAAAGCTTTTTTTGCGGTAGCCCTGCTCGATATTGCCAAGGGTGCCGCCAGCGTTGCACTGGCTGCATTTATCGTGGGCGGCGATGTTATTTCGCTGGGAGGGTCCGGCCTGGGGTCGGTCTTTGCCCAGATACTTGCGGGCATGACGGCCGTTGCCGGCCATATATGGCCGGTGTATGCAGGTTTCAAGGGAGGCAGGGGGGTCGCCACGTTTTTCGGCGCGCTTATTGCCATGTGCCCACCGGCCGGATTGTTCGGCGGCGCTTTGCTGATAGCAGTTGCCCTGCTCACCAGGTATGCCTCCCTGGGTTCTATCACCGGCATCGTCGGGGCTTATGCTATCCTGGTTCCCCTTACATTGATTTACGGCTATCCCCTGGAGTACCTTATATTCGCCCTGGCCGGGACAGTGCTTATAACCCTGGTGCATCGCGATAATATCCAGCGGCTGATTTCAGGCAAGGAAAGAAGGTTTGACGTTCGCGTCAAACTGAACGGCGAAAACCGGCAGCCGGACGAGCGGAAGTAATACAAGTCATGGCCAAGATAACCATAATTGGAACCACTACCTGGGGGATGACCCTGGGCTGGTTAATGTCAAATAAAGGCCTTGATGTCAGTTTGTGGGCTCGTACCCCTCAAGAAGCCCAGAAAATCGCCCAGGATGGTTTTGACGCTGTTAGAATGCCGGGAGTCAGGTTTCCTGAGCGCATGAAGGTAACCGCTGATACGCATGAAGCCCTGGACCGGGCTGAAGCGGTCATACTGGCGGTGCCATCCCAGACGATGCGTACCAACATCCGGGCGATCAAGAAATTCTTGAAAAGCCCGGTCCTTATTGTCAGTGCCGCCAAAGGGCTTGAACTGGGTTCCAGCAAGCGTATGAGTGAAGTGATCGCCGAAGAGATAGACCGTTCGCTCCGGCATAACATTTGCGTATTATCCGGGCCCAACCTTTACCGGGAAATTCTAAAAGGCATGCCGGCGTCCTCCGTAATAGCGGCTGAAAAGGAAGATGTCGCCAGCAGGGCTCAAAAATTGCTGACCGCTCCCAATTTCAGCATTTTTATACAGCATGATATCATCGGCGTCGAACTGGGAGGAACCCTCAAGAATATAATCGCTATCGGCGCCGGAATGATAGATGGTTTGGATTATGGGGATAATGCCAAGGCTGCGTTTATCACCCGCGGGCTTACCGAAATGAGCGCGCTCAGCCTGGCAATGGGAGCCAGCCCGCTTACTCTGTCCGGGCTTTCCGGGCTTGGGGACCTGATTGCCACCTGTGCCAGTCCGCTGAGCCGCAATCATTTTGTAGGATACGAGTTAAGCCGGGGTAAAAGTATGGAGGAAATCCGGCAAGCTCTCGGTTCAGAAGTATCGGAAGGGGTTACCACCACCGCGGCTGTCTGGGAAATAGCCCGCCGCCTGCGGCTGGAGATGCCGATCACGGAAAGACTGTACAAGGTTCTTTATACAGGTTCCAATCCCGGCAGGATTATTGCCGAAATTCTCGGCATCGAAGGACGGCACGAACTGGCCGGGCATCGATGGAACCTTTTTTCTTTCCTGCGCCGAAAAGGCCACCAGCGTTAATAAGCTATTTATTCTTCGCGTTGCCGCCGTCAAGGCTTTGCAGCAACTGTTCGAACAGCTTTTTCTGCTGCTTGTTCAATTTCGCAGGTGTGACCACCTTCAGGTTGACCAGCTGGTCCCCCTGACCGTTTCTCTGCAGGCGGCGAATACCCCGGTTCTTCAATTTGAATACGGTTCCACCTTGTGCTCCCGCCGGGATTTTTAGTTTCTCAGATCCATACAGCGTGGGAACTTCGATTTCACAGCCGAGAGCCGCCTGGGCGAAGTTAATCTCCAGGTCGTAATTGACGTCATAACCATCCCGCCGGAAGTATTCGTGCGGCTTGACTTCTGCGGTTATATAAACATGACCCGGAGAACCGCCGCGGTCCCCGGCATCTCCTTCCCCGGTAAGGCGTATGGCATTGCCGTCATCGATACCGGCAGGGATGTTAACCTTGAGGGAATGGCGCTTGCGTTCCTTGCCGCTGCCGCGGCACTGGCTGCAGGGCTGCTCCACAATGCGCCCCTCGCCGCCGCACTTGGGGCAGGTGATTACATTGGTAAAGCGGCCGAAGAGGCTTTGCTGGACCCGTTGAACCCTGCCGCGGCCATCGCAATCCGTGCAGCGCGGGGTATCGGAACCGGGTTCACTGCGGGAACCATGGCAGCGCGAGCACCGCTCTACGCGGTTGACACTGACTTCCTTTTCGCACCCTAAAGCGGCTTCTTCGAAGGTTAGTGTTACGCGGGCATGAATATCAGAACCCGGCCGGGCTGAAAATTCAGCTTCGGATGAGGCCCCGAAGAAGGCATCGAAAATATCGCCGAAACCGCCGAAACCGAAATTGCCGAAACCTTCGAAACCCTGTGACTGGGCTCCGGCGTGGCCGAACCGGTCGTAAGCGCCGCGCCTGGTTTCATCCGAAAGCACTTCATATGCTTCGTTTACTTCCTTGAAGCGCTCCGCCGACCCGTTTTCATGGTTGGAGTCGGGATGGCATTCCTTGGCCAGCCGCCGGAAGGCTCTCTTGATTTCCTCCGGCGAGGCATCCCGGGAAACACCCAGTACTTCATAGTAGTCTCGTTTAACAGCCATAAACCTTATATGCCATTTTTAGCCCCTCTTGCACAATGCAAGAGGGGCTAAAAGTTTTCCTTACCCAGTTATTTTAAACCAAAGGATATGCCGGGCTCAAGCCTAGACTTCGCGATATTCGCCCTCGACGGTACCTTCGTCGGTTTTACCGCCTGTTTCACCGCCGGCTTCCGCCTGTTCTCCACCGGACGCCTGTTCAGGCTCGGGCTGGTGGGCGGACTGCTGCTGATAGACAGCCGAGCCAACTTTCTGCATGATATCCGAAAGTTCCTGCTGGCGGTTCTTGATGGCTTCGACGTCACTGCCCTGCAGGGCGGTTTTGAGTTCGGCGGTCTTGTTCTCAAGTTCTGTTGCCATGTCAGCCGGAATTTTGTCCTTCTGTTCTTTCAGGGTTTTTTCCGCGTTGTAGGCCATATTATCGGCAATATTGCGGGTCTCGATTTCTTCTTTGCGTTTGGTGTCTTCGCTGGCGTGGAGTTCGGCTTCTTTCTTCATTTTTTCGACTTCTTCCTTGGAAAGCCCGGAGGACGAAGTAATGGTGATTTTCTGCTGTTTGCCGGTACCCTTGTCTACAGCCCCAACGTTTAAAATGCCGTTGGCATCGATATCGAAAGTAACCTCGACCTGGGGCACGCCGCGGGGCGCCGGCAGTATGCCGTCCAGCATGAAGCGTCCGAGAGTCCGGTTATCGTTTGCCATGGGTCTTTCGCCCTGCAGCACGTGTATTTCCACGCTGGGCTGGTTATCCGAAGCGGTGGAAAATACCTGGCTCTTCGAAGTCGGAATAGTGGTGTTTCTGGGAATCAGCGGCGTCATTACACCGCCGAGAGTTTCGATGCCCAGGGTAAGGGGAGTCACGTCCAGCAGAAGCACGTCCTTGACTTCACCTTTGAGCACGCCGGCCTGGATGGCAGCGCCGACAGCTACTACTTCATCCGGGTTGACGCCCTTGTGCGGTTCCTTGCCGAAGAACTCGGTGACCTTCTGCTGTACCAGCGGCATGCGGGTCTGCCCGCCGACGAGAATAACCTCATCAACCTGGGCAGCCGTTTTGCCGGCATCCTTAAGAGCCTGTTTGCAGGGTTCCATGGTTTTTTCCACCAGGTCGCCCACCATCTGTTCGAGCTTGGCCCGGGTCAGGGGGATATTAAGGTGCTTGGGGCCGGAAGCATCGGCAGTTATGAAGGGCAGGTTGATTTCCGTCTGCTGCACGGTTGAGAGTTCGCTTTTGGCCTTTTCCGCCGATTCACGCAGGCGCTGCAGGGCCATCTTATCCTGGCTCAGGTCTATACCCTGATCTTTCTTGAATTCGGCAATCAGCCAGTCGACTATCCTCTGATCGAAATCATCGCCGCCCAGGTGAGTATCTCCGGCGGTGGATTTCACCTGGAAGGTGCCGTCCCCGATTTCGAGTATGGAGATGTCGAAGGTGCCGCCGCCCAGGTCATAGACGGCGATGGTTTCGTCGCCTTTCTTGTCCAGGCCGTAGGCCAGGGATGCGGCGGTAGGCTCATTGATTATCCTGAGGACTTTAAGGCCGGCAATTTCACCGGCATCCTTGGTAGCCTGGCGCTGGGAGTCATTGAAGTATGCCGGTACCGTTATTACGGCTTCGGTTACCTTTTCACCCAGGTATGATTCGGCATCGGCCTTGAGTTTGCCTAAAATCATGGC
>ENA-ORXD01001667-ORXD01001667.1-sediment-metagenome-genome-assembly--contig:-NODE-1667-length-17261-cov-3.412826_pt1 | contig 17261 bp, 16 predicted proteins | sample MGYA00237862_ERZ511471 | MGnify/ENA metagenome assembly ERZ511471
TTATGTTCTGACTAATGCCCACCGCAAAAGAGTTTTGATGAAGTTGAATGCCCGCGAGCTCTACCATCTGACCCGCTTGCGCGCAGATGCCCACGCGCAATGGGACATTTGTCGTCTGACCCAGAAAATGCTTCAGCAGGCAAAAAATGTTATGCCGCTCACTTTGATGCTGGCCGGTGGCAAAGACAACTTTGCCGCCCTTCATCATAAAGTTTATGGCTGTTGAAGCGCCAATCGGCGCCTGATCATGATCACAGCAACAATCAGGAATGTAATTCAGCATTATTACATTGCGGATACAGACAAAAAGCTGTATCTCAAAAAATAATTACAATATTCGGTGATGATCAAGACTTCCAAGGCCCCCTATGCAAACAGCCGCGCACAGAAATCAATTCCATATCCTGCTTCTGGCCACTACCCTGAGCTCTTTTTTAACGCCTTTTATGGGGTCGGCCGTCAACGTAGCTCTGCCGGTGATGGCCCGCGACCTGTCTATGACTGCTCTGACGTTGAGTTGGGTGGCTTCTTCCTTCATTCTGGCGGCGGCGATCATGCTTGTGCCGTTGGGTAGATTGGCGGATATTTACGGTCGCAAAAAGATGTTTTTTTATGGTTCGATCATTTTCAGCGCTGCTTCTTTCCTCTGTATCTGGTCACCGACATCATTTTTTCTCATCTTCTGCCGGATAATTCAGGGAATCGGCGGCGCGATGATTTTCAGCACCGGCACAGCCATGTTGATTGCGGCTTATCCTCCCGAGAAAAGAGGAAAAATATTGGGCATCAATATCGCGGCCGTTTATATCGGTTTGACGGTCGGTCCTTTTATCGGTGGCTTGCTGACGGAAAATCTGGGCTGGCGTTACATCTTCTTATTTACGGCGATCACGGGGAGTCTTGTCTGTCTGCTGGTCACGCTCTTAATCGAGAAGGAGTGGCTGGGATCAGAGGATGAGGGATTTGATATCGCCGGTGCGGTGCTTTATGCTTTGGCACTTTTCGCGATTATGTATGGTTTTTCATTGCTGCCGGCACCGAAAGCAGCCCTCCTTATCGGGTTAGGTGTTTTCGGCCTTGTCTGTTTTGTCCGACAGCAATTAAAAAAACCTGTTCCTTTGTTGGATATTCGTCTTTTTCTGAATAATAAAGTTTTTGCCTTTTCCAATCTGGCAGCTCTTATAAATTACTGTGCAACTTTTGCCGTCACCTTTTTGTTGAGTCTTTATTTGCAGCATATTAAAATGATGACCCCTTCCCAAACAGGCATCATCCTGCTGGCTGAGCCGCTCATGCAGGCTCTTTTTTCGCCCATCGCGGGTAGGCTCTCGGATCGTTTCGAACCTCAAATAATTGCTTCGCTTGGGATGGCGCTGAACGTTATTGGCTTGATACCTCTGATCTTCATTAACAGCGACACCACTATTTCTTATATCGTTTTGAGCCTGATTATACTTGGTATCGGCTTTGCTTTGTTTTCTTCGCCTAATGTTAATGCCATCATGAGCTCCGTCCACTATAAATTTTATGGTGTAGCCTCCGCTACCCTTTCGACAATGCGTTTGACCGGCCAAATGTTCAGTATGGGTATTACCATGCTTGTTTTTGCGATCATTTTTGGCGACTATGCGATTTCTCAAGCCAATAGGCAACTTCTTTTAAAAAGCACACACATCATTTATATTATTCTTGCCGTTATTTGCAGCGCCGGCATCTTCGCCTCGTTAGCCAGGGGTAAAGTGCATAATAATCAATAACTTATATGATTACGAAAAGGAGAAAAAGATGAAAATAAAGATTTATCTGCTCGCCATGATAGTTTGTTTAGTCTGTCTGCCGGTTGCGTATGCTCAGGAATACGGAAAAATCCGGGCGTTGCAGCAGCGCGCTCATTATGTCACCAAACAAAAGAATGACTTTGTCGCCCGGGTGCTGACATCTTACCAGATACCTCATGAGCGTAACAATCAGGATGTCGTTGTGCGCATCAAGATGGAGGGAGAGTGGATTAACATTAAAACCATTGAGATTGTTCCCATTGTCCGGGAATCAGACGATAAGCACGGACAGGTCGCCGCTCATGAGCTATATTTTTACACCACGAAGGGAATTTTGAATCTGATCTCCGAACTGATTATTCGCTAAGGCCTTTTCCAGACGACAAATTCTGCTACGTAATCGTCTGATGATAAATTTCCAATAATTTATCGGGATTTAAATAATACTGATCACTATCGGTGCGATTAACCACCTCGTTAATCAGCAGGGCTTCCAGAGCCTTCGGACGGTAATCGCGCAAGCCGATCCGGAAATACGATGTTTTGGCGTAAGGTAGGCTAATGGCTGTAGCTTCACTCACCGCCCCCCTTTCCTTAAGTTCCTTGATGATCTTCAGACACACGCGATTCATCCACCACCCCACCCCAAAAAGGGCCAGGGCCAAAGCAATAAGCATAATGATAATGGCAATGATAAGCTGTAAAGATTCGCGCATAGCATCTTTCCTTTTCCCGAATGTTGATTTTCCTTAAACAATTTAATGCTTTCTGGCAAGCAATTAAATGATTGACTAATAATATATTTTTACATAATTTCCTTATTAAAATTTAGTATTTTCCCCGCAGGCGATGGAGTTCGCCTTTAACCGCCTTAATTGCTGATAACTCCTACCAATAATTTATAGGGGTTATCATATGGAAAGTATTTATTTTCTCGCCGCTTTTTGGTTTTTAGCCGCTGTCTTCTCCACCATACTCGCCAATCGTTTAAAAATATCCATGGCTTTAATGGAAATCATCATTGGCGCAGTAATTGGCTTTGCTGCTTATCAACTAAATTACACAGATAAACTTTCTTTAAATGCCGATTGGCTGAAATTTTGCACCGGTGTCGGCGCTATCCTGCTGACATTTCTGGCCGGAGCAGAATTAAATCCGGATGTGATGAAAACAAAGATCAAAGAAGTATCGGTGATCGGTTTAATCGGCTTCTTTGCCCCCTTCATCGGCTGTTCTTTGATTGCCTATTATTTTATCGGCTGGAACCCGCGGGCAAGCTTATTATGCGGCATCGCTCTTTCCACAACTTCCATGGCTGTAGTTTACGCGGTCATGCTCGAATACGGATTTAATAAAACCGAATATGGAAAGGGTATATTAGGCGCCTGCTTCATCAACGACCTGGGAACGGTCATCGGCCTGGGATTAATCTTCGCCCCTTTTACGTACAAAACGCTGGTCTTTATAGCGGCAACAATTGTTGTCATGTTCACTTTACCGTGGTTTACCGATTTTCTGATCAAACATTTTGCCCATAAAACAGCGGCCATCCGCGCCAAGTGGATACTGTTTGTTTTACTTTCCATGGCTGTGCTGGCCTTATGGTCGGAAAGCGAACCCGTCCTGCCCGCTTACATCATCGGCATGCTTTTAGCAAAAACGATGGAAAAAGACGGCCATTTTGTGCGGAGACTAAGAACTTTGACCATTGGCTTTCTCACCCCTTTATATTTTCTTCGGGCAGGTGCGCTCGTTTCGATCCCGGCGCTGGCGGCTGCACCTTTTATCTTTATTGTACTGCTGGCCGGGAAAGTAGCTTCCAAATTTTTCGGATTGTATCCGGCCATTCATACCTTTCGGGCTGACCGCAAAGAGAAATGGTATTATACACTGCTGATGTCCACCGGATTGACTTTTGGCACTATTTCCGCGTTGTACGGCCTATCGCATAATATCATCTCTCAGGCACAGTATTCTTATATTGTCGGCGCGGTCATCGCCAGCGCGGTCATACCAACCCTGATCGCCAATAAGTTTTTTTTACCTAGTCACTTGCTCGAAGAACCCATTTTGGACGATCAGGCACCCGACGAGAAAGATATTATCAATAAGCTATAAGGAAACTGCTGATTCCTGCTCGTATTTTTAGAGTACCTGGCCCGGTTGCTTATTTAGAAATGTGCCTAAGCCAGCTTTAGTTCTTATCTTGCCTTTTTCCTATTCATTATTATTATATGGTTTCATGGCGAAAGAAAAAATTCCTTCATCACCGGCTCTGCTGGTTCTGAAAACGCAAAATGCCGCTTGTACCTTGCATCCTTATAAATATGAAGACAAGGGAGGCACAAAAGTATCGGCAAGAGAACTGGGGGTGGATGAACATTGTGTGATTAAAACACTGATCATGGAAGATGAAAAGGCCCGACCGCTGGTGATTTTAATGCACGGTGATAAAGAAGTTTCTACAAAATCACTGGCCCGCATTATCGGGGTGAAATCCATTACGCCATGCCGCCCGGAAATTGCCCAAAAGCATACCGGCTATAAAGTCGGCGGAACCTCACCTTTCGGCCTGAAAAAGGAAATGCCGATTTATATGGAGCAAACTATCGGCGCATTGCCCCATATTTTTATCAACGCCGGCAGCCGTGGCTTATTGGCTCAAATGCATCCGGCGGAATTAATGCGCATCCTGCATCCGGCCATGGTCAGTGTCGCGATATAATTTGCCTTTTGCCGTAAAAAAAGAGATAATATTTGCATGGAGAAAGTATGTCGGATAATGTGATCATTCGCTGCTTGAATTGCGGCGCAAAAAACAGAATACCGGGACCAAAATTTCAGGGACGGCCGACTTGCGGCAAATGCCATGCTCCCCTGGATGATTTAATTATTCGTTGCCTCAAATGCGGCACAAAAAACCGCATGCCCGAAGAACGCCTGAATCAAAAACCATTATGCGGCAAATGCCATGAACCGCTGGTTATCGGACAGACCCAGACGCAACCCGTGGATGTGACCGATAATACCTTCGCCCGGGAAGTACTGGCCGTGGATACCTCCGTTTTAGTGGACTGCTGGGCGCCTTGGTGCGGCCCCTGCCGGACTTTGGCGCCAGTTATTGATGAACTGGCGACAGATTATGCCAATGGCGTCAAGGTGGCGAAACTTAATGTTGACGAAAATCCTCTCACGGCTTCTCAATACGGCATTCACAGTATTCCCACAATGCTTTTTTTCAGAGACGGCAAACTGGTCCAAAGACTGGTCGGCGCTCAACCGAAAGAAGCCATTGAAAAAAATTTATTATCAATTATCAAAACCAACTAAGCTGAAAGATCAATAATGGACAAAATAAATCCAACACTAAGATATAGCTGCAAAATTTTTAATGTTTGGGAAGAAGAAATCGTAGTGCCGACCGGCAAACATGTCAAACAGAACTGGATCGATCATAAACCGACCGTTGCCGTAACAGCACTTAACGACCACAATGAAATACTTTTAATCAAGCAGTACCGCAACGCCATCAAAAAAACTATCTGGGAAATTCCGGCCGGGACAGTGGACAGCATCGCGGAAGCGCCGGATATCTGCGCCCAACGGGAGCTTGCGGAAGAAACCGGATTTAAAGCAGGAACAATGATCAAACTGTTTGAAGGTTATTTATTGCCGGGATACTGCAACGAATATATGTATTTTTTCCTCGGCCGCAATCTTGTCGCCGACCCCCTGCCGCCGGACGAGGACGAATTTATCGAAACGATCCCGCTTAGTTTGACCACGGCAAAAAAAATGCTCCAGAGAGGTGATATCATTGATGCCAAAACTGCCCTGGGGATAATTTTGACCGACCAGTTTCTGAATAAACAAAGGGCATAACGGGCTGTCTGCAAAAGAAAACGCCTTTTCTGCCGTAAGACAACGATACTTCTTCCTTCCGCTGAGGAAGCCCGCAAGACAGAAGGTTAAATCAGCTGCATCATACAAGTTGTTCCACATTATCCGCCAAAGAGCAGGACAAATTTCTGAAACAATTCTTTTTGAAAATATCCCCCCATTTCCGTTTGCATCAGCCGGAGCACCTCAAAAGGCGGCAATCCGCGCCGGTAAGGCCGGTTGGCGGTCAGTGCCTCATAAATATCCGCCAGGACACAAATCCGGCCATAGACGTGAATTTCCTGCTCTTGCAAACCAAGTGGATAGCCTCCTCCCTGATACCTTTCATGATGCTGCAAAACTATTTTTTTACATTCCGGCGTCAATTGACGTGCTTCATCCAATAGGTCATGTCCATACTGCGGGTGCTGACGCACTTCCTGCATTTCGGACTCGGTCAGCATAGCCGGCTTATTGATGATATTGCTGTCGATTTTCACCTTTCCTAAATCGTGCAAAAAAAATCCTGCCCCCAACTCGAGCATGTTATGCGCATGCGAATGTTTGAAGATACTTTTAGCAAGAGAAACAGCCAGAATGCCGACATTAACGGAATGAACGTAGGTGCTGTAATCATGAATTGTAATATTTAAAAGATACTCGTTGGTTTTATCATCGGCCAGAATTGTATCCACAACCTTCGCAATGCCTTTTTTGGCCTCCACGATGTTTTCGGCAGACGGGTTCTCCATTAACCGCTGCATCATGATCACGGAATGTTCCCGTATCGCTTTCGCTTTTTCCGCTGCCGGCAATTTTCTGTCGGCCAGAGTATCCTGCAAGGCGGGAGGAATTATGGGCGGCAAAGTCTCAGGTGAAGGGAGTTTCGCCTCCGGCGGCGCTTGTCTTATTGCCCTTTTGCTCTTTTCAACATCAATAGAAACTTCCCAGATACCGGCATCAATAATTTTGGCAATCTGCTCAGAAGAAGTGAGTAAAAATTCATTTTTTAAAAAAGGATGCTCAAACCATTTTTTCGGCAGCAGAACATACATGCCTATTTCGAGGTTTTCTGCTTTAACAGTTTGCCGCATGACCCTTCTTCCATCCGTAATTGCATATTTTACCCCGCATGATCAGCCAAGTACAACCTTTGTTTATTTCAGCAACTTTTCTCTTTTTTCCAATTCTATTTCCAATTTTTTTAAATGAGCAATATTGTTTTTCAACTGTTCGTTTTCTTGCTGAAGCCTGATTGTTTCCGCTTGATGCTTTTCTTCCAGGGCCTTGTAATTCCTCTTTATCAATTCGTTTTCCCGCACCAGCTTTGATTTGTCGGTATGCGCTTTTTCAAGTTCTTGTTTTTCCTCCTTAATCATTACCTGCAGAGCCAATAAATTGTTAATCGTCTGAATCAAGTTACGCGCGCTTTCGACCCATTTGCTTTGCGGGTGATCGGCAATGAGGGCGGTGAGCCTGGCTCTGGCCAAATTATAGTTTGGTTTCCCTTCGGCGTTACTCAAATAATCCATTGCTTCGATCATCATCTCTGTATCCAACGGCGTCAGGCTGAAAATATTACTTTCTCTTTCCCGTGCCATTTGCTGACCGGTTGATTTATAGATAACCGGTTTTTCTGTGCATCCCGCAACAAAAGCAACCAAGCATAAAGCTGTTAGGGTGTAACTGAATGTATTCAATTAGTTTCCTCGTCTACCTGATTCTGACGTTCCGTCGGACGTAAAATATTGTGTTTTTCCCAATCTGCCTGAGTGACGAAGTTACTGCCGGGAAGCAACTTGGCATATTCCTTCAATTCGGCGGCAGTCATGGCCATATCCAAAGGATTTTTAAAATTTGTTCCATCATCCGTGACGATAGCCGCAGAAACTGTAATTAAAGGAAATTTGCGCGTTATGCCCTGACGATCTTTTCCAATAATATAACCTGCTTGCGCATCTTGATGATCGTAAAAGCGGCTGGTGCGCTGTTCAAAATCCGCAACCAGTTTCCGGCAAATATTTTTCGCCTGCTGCGGCGGGGCGATAACAACAAAATCATCTCCGCCGATGTGGCCGATAAAGGTTTCATCGGCCGCCTCATTTGCTACATAGCTTTTTAGAATATCGGCAACTTCCTTAATGACTTCACTACCCCAAGCATAACCATATTTATCGGCAAACGGCTTAAAATTGTCAAGATCCACCTGACAAAGAGAAAATAATTTCCGTTTCCCCAGCAGATATTTAATTCTGTTTTCAATGGCCATATTACCCGGCAAACCGGTAAGTGGGCTGGCATCCAGATTCATTGCTTCCAGGATTTTCAGCCTTTTTGTCATATAACGAAAATCGTTAGCCAAAGCCCCGATTTCATCATTGCGTTTTATTTTGATCTGATGGTCCAGATTTCCTTCGGCAATTAATCCCGTTGCTTTTTGCAATTGGCGGAGCGGTCGTGAAATGTTACTCGTAATCAAAAGGGCCAGTGTAATTCCTACCATTAGACTCAACAAACTCAACCCCAAAGTCATTCTGGTGGCCTTATAGCTCTGGCCGGTGATAAAATTCATTTGATCATTAATGGCTCGATCCGTTTTTCTTTGGATTTCCTTAAGACGTGACACAATTTCATTGATGGTCGTGGTACCGGAAGAATCAGAAATGGCCGCGGCCTCCTGAAGACGGCCTTCCTTGACCAAAGCAATTTCCTGTGTGAAAAAATTGCAATAGCGTTCATGCAGCAAAGCAAGATCAGTTAATGCTTTGTTGCCGACAATTCCGGATTTAAGATTTTTCATCCTGGACAGGCCGGCCTGGAAATCACCGGCCCGTTGCCAGAAGATTTGCTCCAGGGAAGGATCCTGAAATATAAAATATTTTTTTTCGGTGCTTTCCTGCGTCAGCAGCGCATCGACCATGCTTTTACTGGTTTCGACTAAAATGAAATCGCGATCGGCAATTTCATGCGCTGCCAGGTTGAGATTTTGCAGATGAAAGATTGCGTAGGCGCTCACCAGCAATGTGAGCAAGGCCATCAGCAAATATCCAAACAAAAGTTTCCGGCTAATGGTAAGTTTCATTTTCTGCGCTCTTTATACTGAACAGTCATCAGACCGGCTTCATCAGGATAATGATTTGTATTTCCTGATCGCAGACATTGTAGAATACCGGATCATGGTAATTTTTTGCAGAATTAACATAACCGCTATTTATTAGTAAAGGATAAATTTATTTTTATGGTGCATTGTTTTTGGGGAAAGATTCTTGCTACCGGCGCAAAGTTTTGTTACACTTAAACGCAAAAGAAGGGAGGCATCGCCATGATTTATAATGAAGAATTTGAAACCCTACCGCGGGAAGCGCTCAAAGCACTGCAAATCAAAAGGCTGCAACAAGTCCTGCAACGCGTTTACCATACAGTCGGCTATTATAAAAAGTCTTTGGATGCCGCTAAAGTGAAACCGGACGATATCAAATCCTTGGCTGATCTCCCTAAGCTTCCTTTTACCACGCTTAAGGATTTACGCGATAATTATCCCTTTGGCCTCTTTGCCGTACCGATGAGCAGCATTGTCCGTCTGCACGCCTCCTCCGGCACCAGCGGCCGCTCGACAGTTGTCGGCTATACCAAACGCGATATTGAAACATGGTCGGAGTTAATCGCGCGCTGCTTTGTTGCCGCCGGCTTAACCAAAAACGACATCATTCACAATGCTTTTGATTACGGATTATTCACCGGCGGTCTGGGAATCCATTTTGGTGCGGAAAAAATAGGCGCCAGCGTCATTCCTATTTCCAGCGGCAATACCAAAAGGCAAATCATGATTTTGCAGGATTTCGGACCGACCGCCATGTGCTGCACTCCTTCCTATGCCTTGCATCTGGCTGAAGAGGGCAAAGCTTTGGGCCTGGATATGAAAACACTAAAATTGCGTGTCGGTATCTTTGGGGCAGAACCCTGGAGCAGTGATACATGCAATGAAATTGAAAAGATATACGGCATGACCGCTCTCAATATTTTCGGCATTTCGGAAGTTATGGGGCCGGGGATAGCTATGGAATGCTTCGAAGGACGTCAGGGAATGCATATTTTTGAAGATCATTTCCTGGTGGAAACAATTAATCCCCGGACAGGTGAAATACTGCCGGAGGGGGAAGAGGGCGAGCTGGTGTTCACCACGCTGACCAAAGAAGCTTTTCCCCTGATCCGTTACCGTACCGGCGATTTATCGCGTCTGATCATGGAGCCGTGCCGTTGCGGCCGCAGCCATATCAAAATGGACAGAGTCATGAAAAGAAGCGACGATATGCTGATCGTCCGTGGCGTCAATATTTTTCCGTCTCAAGTCGAAGCCATTTTGGTTAATATCGAAGGTCTGGAACCTAACTATCAGCTCATTGTCAATAAAATCGGCGCCCTCGATTCTTTGGAGTTGCATGTAGAAATCAGTGATAAAATCTTTAGTGAGTCGGGCGGTGTCAAAGAATTACAAAAAATCGAAAAAAGAATTGTTAAAGATATGAAAGACTATCTGGGTGTTACACCTCGAGTCAAACTGGTCGAACCCCATACCCTGCAACGCTCTGCCGGCGAGTTACCTCCTGTCGTTGACAATCGGAAATTATAGCGCGACAGGATTTCATCGCTGCAGAATTAAGTACATCAAAGGAGAAATAAATGAAAGTAGAGCAAATATCTCTTTTCGTGGAGAATAAACCAGGATCGCTGGAACATGCCACACGTGTCCTGAAAGAAGCCAATATCAATATTAGAACCCTTTCACTGGCCGACACTTCCGATTTCGGTATTTTGCGCCTGATTGTCAATGATGTCGAAAAAGCCAATAAGATTCTGAAAGAAAACGGCTTTATGGTCAGTAAAACGAATGTTGTGGCCGTCGAAGTGCCGGACCGGCCCGGTGGACTGCACAGTATTATGGAAGTCCTGGCCCGGGAAAGCATCAATATCGAATATCTTTACGCCTTTGTGGAAAAAAGCGGCGAGAATGCCGTGATTATCTTTCGTTTCGATGCGCCGGAAAAAGCCATCGAAGTGCTGCTGAAGCACAAATTTACGGTGGTGCCGGGAGCCAAAATCTACGCGTTCTGAGAACAAAACAAAAATGTACCCTGAAAGCAGATAAAAACAGCCGCAAGACTAAGAGCAGGAAAATATTTTCCAGAAGCTTGATTTTAAAAATCATTCGTAGCAGAAAATGAAAACAATATCGCTTGCGGCATTACCGCTACATTTTTGTGAGTTCTATGAAAAAGAACAGGGGGTGACCACCTGTTGTTCTTAAGTTTATGGCATAGGTTTTCCGCACTCCTTGCATTTGCCGTCGGGTCCGACCACGCCAATACAGGCTTCGTCACTGCACAAAATTCTTTGATCCCAATCATCGTCAGCGCCATTTTCCGGTGGCATTGTCTCCGTGTGCTCAACAACTTTGCTCGTTTGGGTTTTCTTATCCGTAACTCCTGACGGGAGCGGGCCTGCATAAGGCTTACCGCATTCTCTGCATTTGCCGTCCGCGCCGATGGTTCCTATGCAGGCCTCATCGCTGCACAATGTCCTTTGTTCCCAATCTTCTTCTTGATCAAAAATAATCTCGGCCATCATCTTCTCCCGGCAATATTTTGTTATCCCTTACAACAGCTGGGAAAATTTTTCCACAAAACAAATATATTTTCGGCTCAAAGTTTTTTCTTACAACACAAATTCCAGTTCGGACCTGTTTCTCCTGAAACCTGAAAAAAAATAGAACATATTATGTACTTTTACAGAAGTCACTTTTCCATTGACACATAAACTTTTCACCATTACTCTCTATCCGCAAAAATAAACTCTGATCAATGCCAGGGAGTGGGGAAAATGAAAATAGTCGCTATTTTGGGCTCTCCGCGGCCGAAAAGCAACAGCGCAGCCTTAGCCGGTAAGATTATCGAAATTGCAGCTGCCCGGGGGGCAAAAACACAGCAAGTTGTTCTCAATCAACTCAGTTACCGGGGCTGTCAGGCCTGCGAGACATGCAAAACCAAACTTAATCATTGCGTTTTGCAGGACGATTTGACGCCGGTGTTGGAAGCAATCCGAGATGCTGACGCCGTTGTCCTGGCCACACCAAACTATTTCGGCGAGGCTTCCGGCCAGTTTAAATCTTTCTTTGACCGGACATATTCCTTTCTGAATCCGGATTTTACCAGCCGTTTGGCGGGAGGAAAGTCATCCGTCCTGATCATGGCCCAAGGTCAGCCGAATTTGAATTTGTATGCTGATGTATATACCCGTTACCAAACCTGGCTCACGCGTTACGGATTTGTGCAAAATTACGCACTGCGGATGAACGGCCCCCGTCCCGCCGGCTCCGTTACCCAAAGACCGGATCTCGTTGCACAGGCTCAAAAAATAGCGGAGAGTCTGCTGTCACCGTCGACGCAGCAAGCTGGCGAAAAATGGTAATAGGGAAATCTTTCTGAATAATCAGCCTTTGATACAGGCCAGCGCTTGCAGGCGCGCCACTTTTTTGGCAATGCCGGCTTCATGCATAACCTGAACAACATCATCCACATCTTTATATGCCTCCGGCATTTCCTCAGCCAGTGTTCCCTTGCTGCTGGCCATCACTAAAACGCCCTTTTCCGACAATTCGCGGGCGATGAAACGACCACGGCCTGCTTTGACAGCCTGCGTCCGGCTCAAAACCCGCCCCGCGCCATGACATGCCGAACCGAAGGTTTCTTCCAGGGCCTTCGGCTGGCCGACAAGCACATAAGAACCGCTGCCCATATCACCGGGGATTAATACCGGTTGCCCTACCTGCCGGTATTGTTCCGGTAGAGCTTCATGGCCGGCGGGAAAAGCCCGCGTAGCCCCTTTCCGGTGAACGCAAAGTTTTGTTTTTTGCCCCTGGACTGGAAATGTTTCGATCTTAGCAATGTTGTGACAGACATCATAAACTAACCGCATGCCCAACTCCCGCGGCGCCAGCCGCAACACCTTTTCAAAGACTTCCCGTGTCCAGTGCATCAGCAGTTGCCGGTTGGCCCATGCGTAATTGGCGCCGCAAGCCATCGCAGCCAGATAATCGCGCCCACGCGGCGAACGGAGGTACGCGCAAGCCAGTTGCCGGTCTGGCAGCTCAATGCCCGTATCCTGCATATGTTTTACCATGAGCGCCAGGTAATCATCGCAAATCTGATAACCCAAACCACGGGAGCCGGTATGAATCATAACAGCTATCTGATCCTGGCGCAGGCCGAACGCAGCGGCGATTCTCTGATCAAAAATTTCCCGGACAAATTCGATTTCCAAAAAATGATTCCCGGAACCCAGAGTGCCCAATTGCTGCTTGCCTCGCTCCAGCGCCCGGGCTGATACCTTTTCCGGATCAGCGCTCGCCATGGCACCCCTGTCTTCAGTTGCCTCCAGATCTTCTGGTGAACCGAAACCGTTTTGAACTGCCCATTGGGAACCTGTTTCCAAAACTTTTTTTTCATCTTTGCCGGATAGTTTTACCACCCCCTTGGAACCGACACCGGAAGGAATCGCCCGGTACAGTGCTGCCGTCAAATCACTGATCTTGTCCTTAACGTCGAAAAAAGACAATTTTGTGGACAACAGGCGGCAGCCGCAGTTGATGTCATAGCCGACACCACCGGGAGAAATGATGCCATCTTCGACATTAAAAGCCGCCACCCCCCCGATCGGAAAGCCATAGCCCCAGTGGACATCCGGCATGGCCAGGGAATACTGGACAATGCCCGGCAGATGCGCGACGTTCGCCACCTGTTTTATGCTTTCATCGCGTTTGAGGAGATCATGAATTTTTTCGTTGGCATAAATGATACCCGGCACTCTCATACCGCCGGTTTGCGGTACCAACAAGCGGTTATCGTCTATTCTTTCCAGCTTAATTTCAGACATCGAATATTATCCGTGCTTTCCAGTTTGTTTTGTGTTTTTCCACCTTTAAATTATGGTAGGTTGCTGCCTTGATCTCCGTCTTCATTTCATATTTTGTGTCATTATACTTTTGGACGAGCAGATGTGCTACTACTCTTTTTGTCGTGCATTTGCTTATTTTGCATCCGCTGACCACCAAAGTTTCGCCATGAAAAAGGTAAAGCAGCTCCCGCAGGAAATTGATCAGCAGATCTGCTATATCCATGCCTTCGACCGTTATTTTTTTTTGCTTTCCCTTTAGCTGTCGGTCTTCTATTCTATGATTATTTTTATGCTCGATCAGGAGATCAAACAAGGCCAAGGCAGCATTGCTAAAAAGTTCCTTCTTCGTCCGCCCGGAGATTTCCATCCCCATGTCGGCCGTATGATCAACCAATCTGTATTTTTTCATGCTGGAAGTATAGCTGAATGTTGCCGGCCGGACAAGTTATTCCCTTCCGCACCACTTTTATCTTTAATTAATTCAGAACCATATTACATATTTCAATTTCCCCCGGAAGCGCCGCAGTATGCAGAGGAACTGAAATCGCAATAATTTTCCAAAAGGAATCCTTCACGGCAATTTATATAACGGGCTGTCCTTCCCAAAATTAATAACCAATGGTGTCTGACTGTGGCCGATTGCCTGGGAGATGTTGGTGGTTGCCTTTTTTGAATATTCACCAAGGCCGACAATGCTGACCTGGCCATTTTTATATTTGTCGGCATCTTTGTTGTCGTTCAAGCCAGCCAGTAAAGTGTAAGTGAAAAGGCCGTTTCCCTTATAACCATCCAGCGCCGCCTGTTGGTCATTGGCAGAAGCATAAATATGCAGTCCCATTTTTTTTGCCAGAACCGACATGCGCGCATCATACAACCCGCTCACAATGTAATCCACACCACCTGCGTGACATGTATCAAAGATGAATAATTGACTCAATGATTTGATTAGTTTGGATGCCTCGACAATCTCGTTGGAACTGATCATGCTGCTGCCTCTGATGGCGCCATCAAAATCATGCGTCAGCAGGAAATACTGATTTTGCAGCAGCACCCCGTGACCGGCAACGAAGAGGATAAATCCATCGGCCGGCTTGATTGTTTTTGCCAGTAGGGCAAGCTGACTTCTAATATTGGCTTTTGTCGCTTCTTTATCTGTAAGTATAACGGCATGAATGTTTTCCGGTTTGTACAGCGTCTGGGACTGGCGGATTAATTTGTCTTGAATGTCTTTTGCATCTTTCACGGCATATTTCAGATTTACACTTTGATCATTATAATGATCGATTCCTACAAGCAGCAGATAAAGATGGGAATCTTCCGCCTTGATCGTGGCCGTGAAGCTGGCTGTCTTCATATAGCTCTGGACGGTGTTGTTTTTATTGAAGGCGGAAATACTGACCTCATTCTCACCAGGAATAGCATCGACAACAGCGCAATCCTTGAAAATATCCCCCTTCTTGGCCTTGCTTCCGATGGGGCTGGCGTCCATCACAGATTTGACAACGACACTTCGCATTTCTTCACGGATTGACTTGCTGCCCAAAGAAGCCAGTTGAATTTTTCCGGCCTTCGTCCCGGCAACATCCCTATAGAAGCCGTCGGACTGGATCAGCTTGCCGTTATGAAACAGCCTCACCTCGCCAATGCCGCCGCCGGTATCTTTAGCCTGATAACAGATTTGGGCCTGCGGACTCCCGGAATGGGACGGAACAGTCGTAAAGTCCACCTCCTGGGGCGGGTTCTTCAGGGCGTCATCAATCGTCAGAGTAATCAGGGGCTTGATATCTTCATCGTTTAATTTTGCCATTACGATATCGGGGCGGTAAAAAACATCATAGAATTGGTCGATACCATAGACGCTCATGCCCATACGAATATTGAGATTTTGGTGGCCGTTACGAGATGAATTGTAATAGCCTTCAGGAGTGATAGTAATCCATTCACCGTCATCAAATCCGACCATTGTGCAAATCTCATTGCCTGTGTCGAAATTCCATATCCTCGTATCCCCATTCACGCTTCCCGAGAAAATATGGCGCCCATTGGGGCTAAAGGCAACGGATCTGACACTGCTTGCATGCCCTCTGAGTGTCCTGATCTCTTTGCCGGTAGACACTTCCCACAGCTTGACAGTTTGATCCTCCCGACCTCCCGACAACGCATACCGGCCATCGCGACTAAAAGCGACGGAGGAAACAGGTCCTGAATGTCCCGTGAACGATTTGAGCTCCTTGCCCGTGGCTACTTCCCATAGTTTAACGGTATTATCTCCCCAACTGCCTCCCGACAGCGCATAACGGCCATCGGCACTAAAAGCAACGGATTCAACGCCGTATTCATGCCCTCTGAGTGTCCTGATCTCTTTGCCGGTTGATACCTCCCATAACTTGATACCGCCACCGTGTCTGATAGCGCTATCGTGCATACCTCCAGACAAAGCATACTGACCATCGGGGCTAAAAGCGACAGACGAAACCCCTACATGACCCTTTAGTCTCCTCACCTCTCTGCCGGTGGCAACTTCCCAGAGTATGATATCCGTAAGGTAAGGAACCAGATCAGCAACTCCCGACAGCGCATAACGGCCATCGGGACTGAACGCAACGGTCATAACACTTAATGGATGCCCCTTTAGAGTACGCACCTCTCTACCAGTCGATACCTCCCATAACTTAGCGGTTCTATCTTCACTTCCCGTGAGCGCGTACCGTCCGTCGGGACTAAAGGCAACTGACCCAATTTGGCCTGAATGCCCCATGAACGTTCTAATCTCTCTGCCCGTCGAAATTTCCCAGAGCTTGGCCGTCTTATCGTCATTTGCCGTCAGGGCATACCGGCCATCGGGGCTCAGGGTAAGTGCGTAAACAGCGCTTGAATGTCCCTTCAGTTTCCTCACTTCTTTACCCGTCGATACTTCCCAAAGCCTTATGACTTCATCGGTCCCTCCCGACAACGCATACCGGCCATCGGGGCTGAAGACAACGGAGTTAACCACCTCTGAATGCCCCGTTAGTGTTCTCACCTCTCTACCCGTCGACACTTCCCAAAGCTTTATCGTTTCTTCGTGATTTTCGGGCAGCGGAGAACCCGCCTCCAGTGGTCGAAAAGCACTGCCCGACAACGCATACTTACCGTCAAAACTGAAGATGACAGAGCAAACATCACCTGGATGTCCCTTGAACGTTCTGACTTCCTGGCCGGTGGCTACTTCCCAAAGCTTGACAGTCTTATCGTTACTTCCTGAAAGAGCATACTTGCCATCTGTGCTGAAAGCGACAGAGGCAACTCCTTGTGAATGTCCCTTGAATGTTCTCTCCTCTTTGTCGGTAGGTATATGCCATAGCTTGATAGTTCCGTCATGCCAAATTGCCAAGAGCACATATTGCCAATCGGGACTGACGGCAAAGGATCGAACACCTGAAGGGGCATGGAGCGTCCAGACATCCTTGCCCGTAGACACATCCCAAAACTTGACAGTGGAATCCGAGCTTCCCGAAGCAACATACCGCCCGTTAGGGCTGAAGGCAACGGTGTGCACCCAATAGGAGTGTCCTCTGAGACTCCACACCTCTCTCCCCGTAGACAACTCCCAAATCCTTACGGTCGAATCCAGACTTCCTGACGCCGCATACCGGCCATCGGGGCTGAAAGCGA
>ENA-ORXD01001669-ORXD01001669.1-sediment-metagenome-genome-assembly--contig:-NODE-1669-length-17248-cov-4.756916_pt1 | contig 17248 bp, 14 predicted proteins | sample MGYA00237862_ERZ511471 | MGnify/ENA metagenome assembly ERZ511471
GAGGAACGGCTGATAGTGGCAATCGTTGCAGCCGGGATGACATTTGTTGCAGTTGCGATCATTGGCCGCATTCTGCGCTGATGAAAAGAGCACCTCGGTTTCGTCCGCCAGACGTTCGTAATTGTCTCCGAACCAGGGACCGCAGTTATGTGGTCCGGGACGTTTTTCGCTGAAACTGCGATTGGCACGTTGGTTACGCAGCAAGCCCATTCCTGAATCTCGATATTCAGTAACTTGCTGGCTGTGACAACGGCCGCAAGTTTTCTGGGCGATATCGGCCCGAAAGGAAAGGCGCTCCGGGTCGCGGTCATGCCAGAACAGGCCGGTCACCTTGTCGATCTGCAGGGCACGCGCCAGATCGGGATCGGGCTGCGGCACCAATCCAGAGGGTTTGGAGCTGGCAACCTGCAGAGCTCCGACACCTAGTTCCCGGCGCAGCATACTGGTACCGGCACGCCCGGCACCGTTGGCCGTAAGCAAAGGCCGAAGCAGGCCGACATGAGCGGCCTCCGCATCGGCTTGACTCGGGTCGCCCAGGTGACAATCGACGCAACGGGGAACCCCACCCATCCCAACTTCCTCATCGACCTTGACCGGATCGAGATACAAAGTCACGGCATTCAATCGGGCCATGGCTTCGCGGTCCCCATGGCACTTCACGCAACTCGAAGCGGCATCAAAACCGAAAGCCAGTGAAGACCACAGCAGCAGCCCAGTTAAAAAAGTCAGGGAGATTTTTCCCATGGCGGCAATCCTTTCCCCTCCAGGAATCGGGTTCACAACCGAACCACCCCTTAATGAATAGCAGATTGTCCTTCAGGTGCAATGCCGGGTGAGGTTAAGGAAATTATAGCTGTTTACGAAAAGCGTCCCGACAGGCTTTGGAACAGAAATAATGACGCTGACCACGAATGGTGGCTTCCACAGCATCGCTGCGCGGGACATAAGTCCCGCAATGTGGATCTTTCACCATATCTTCGCCAGCATTGGTGGAGGCGGGAGGCTTGGGCGGAGCGGATCTGCCGAGACTGTTTTGCAAGGCATGAATCACTGTATAAACGAGAAATCCCAGCAGGACCAGGATCAGAAGACGGATCATGAGTTACCATTCCTTTTTAAACAGACTCACCTGCCCGTTGTCAGAGCAGGCGTTCAAGAGTTCCTGGCAAGAGAGGCCAAGGAGAGGATGCCGCCAGCCAGGCGCCAGATCACACAGGGGCACCAGAACAAACCGCCGCTCGGCAAGTCGTGGATGCGGCAGCAGAAGGCAGGAATCGGTCGTAACGCGTTCATCGTAACAAAGGATGTCGACATCCAGAGTGCGCGGTCCCCAATGCTCCTTCCGTTCCCGTCCCATGGCAGCTTCCATGTCCTGGGCAGCACGCAGCAGAACTTCAGGACTTAAGGCCGTCTCAATCTGCAAGACAGCGTTGAGGAACGCGGGTTGACCCGCCGGGCCACCGACCGGTGCAGTCTCATACAGGGAGGATGAACCAAGCAGGGTCGTGTCCGGCAATTCAGCCACGGCCTGGCGCGCAAAGCGCAAAATCCCTTCACGATTTCCAAGGTTTGAACCAAGGGCGAGAAAAACCGTCGGCATATTATCCTTCCTAGTAAAAGAGGATTTAAGCACAGGGGAAACAAGGCGTCAACACTCCTACCCTTGCCAAGAGCGACACGGCGTGCTAAGTAGTGCCCAATCCAAACGCCGGGCACGCCTCGATCCGAACGCCTTTAAACGACCAATAGATATAGGTGATATCTTGAGCCTGACCATTACCTTGGCGGTGGAAGATCTCGACCGCAGTGAACAATTCTATCGGGACATTCTCTGCCTCCCGGTGGAACGAATCAATCCCGGCCGGGGCTTTCCCGACCTTCTGTTGATCCGACCGGGTGAAGGAGCCGCCCTTCTTCTGCGCCAGAGCGCGGCTATGGAGGCATCCCACCCAGCGCTGTTCCAGCATCTCGACCGCTTGGCAAAAGGCATCGGTGTCAACATTGAACTCACAGTTGCCGATCTCGACCGGGTCGACACCATGGTTCGCCGTCAGCAACTTCACACCTTGTACGACCTGGAGGATAGCGAACACCAGCGCCGCGAACTGTGGCTCCACGACCCTGACGGCTACCTGCTCATGCTTACCTGGGAAAATCCCAAAAACCACAAATAAATCTTTATCTTGCACCCCATTATGGTAAGATGGCCAGACAAAAATCTGGACGCTTGACATGGAGAGGGACGACGGATGACGGATTTGACAACAACCTATATGGGAATCCCCCTGCGCAACCCCTTGATTGCTGCTAGCAGCAGCCTGACCGGGACCGTGGAAGGGGTCAAAAAAGTTGCTGACGCCGGCGTAGGTGCAGTGGTTCTTAAATCTTTGTTTGAAGAGCAGATTTCCCACGACACCGGCATTCTTGAGCAATATGCAGACTATGTCGGTCACGGTGAAGCTGCTGAATATATTCATAATTATGGCATGGAGCTGGGACCTCGACAGTACCTGCAGCTGGTCGAAAACGCTAAAAAAGCCGTGGAGATTCCGGTCCTGGCCAGCGTTAACTGCTTCTCCACCGAGCGCTGGGCCGATTATGCAAAGAAACTCGAAGTTGCCGGTGCTGACGGCATCGAGTTGAACATTGCGGTTCTACCCAACAGCATTAAAACCAGCGGCGAAGAGATTGAGAATCTCTATCTGCAGATTCTCCACGAGGTCAAATCCCGCATCAATATTCCGGTGGCGGTCAAACTGGGACCGTACTTCTCTTCCCTGGCAAATCTGGCCGACAAGATGACCCGCGATCTGGTTGAAGCGCCTGACTTTTCCGTCGGCTGGTGCGGCACTTCCAACAGCCATGGCAAGATTACCTGGCGCGGTGCCGACGCACTGGTGCTGTTTAACCGATTCTACCAGCTCGACATGGATATCGAGAATCTGCAGCTGGTCGCCGGAAACCCTTACAGCAGCTCCAGCGAACTGCACCTGGCGCTGCGCTGGATCTCACTCCTGCACGGCCGCATTCATGCCGATCTTTCCGCAACCACTGGCATTCACAGTGGCCGCGATGCCATCAAGCAGATCCTGGCTGGGGCGCAGACCGTCCAACTCTGTTCGGTTCTCTATAAAAATGGCGTCCAGCACGTCGAAGAAATTCTTACCGATATCCAAAAGTGGATGGACAACAAAGGCTTCAAAAGCCTCGCCGACTTCCGTGGCCGGCTGTCCCAGAAACACAGTCAAACCCCGGAAAGCTTCGAACGGCTGCAGTACATCAAGCTGTTCGTCGGCATCGAATAAAAAAACCGGGCGGCTCCGAACGGGAACCCGGCAAAATATTTTCTGGCCTAAAACGAGAAAGCCCCATGCCAAGGCATGGGGCTTTCTTTGTCTTGCTCTTCAGCGATTAGAAATTGTGGCAGTAGGTGCAGTTGTAGCCGTGGATGTTTTGCAAGGTGGTGTGCGCAGAGTTAGCCGGGTTCTTATAGCTGTGGCAACTGGCGCACAGGGTTTCGGCCGGAGCCTTGAGGATGCTGGTGGTCACTTCGCAGCCGACTGCATCGACTTGAACTCCAGCGGCAGTGCCAGGGCACTGATCCTGATCATTACTGACACCGTCATTGTCACTGTCAAGCTGGCTGGCGCCGCAACCACTGGCGTCAACCGCTTCGCCCGACGGGGTGTTTGCACAGGCGTCCTGGGCGTCGACCACGCCGTCATTATCACTGTCAGCAGGGACTACGTCACAGCCGTCAGCATCAACTTCGATACCGATTGCGGTGTTCGGGCACAGATCATAGGCGTCGGAAACTCCATCCATGTCGCTGTCCAGCTGCGAATCAGAGCAGCCGTTGGCATTCGCCAAGTCATTGACGGGAGTATTGGGGCAGGAATCAACATCATCTGCAACGCCGTCCTGGTCAGCGTCGACGATCACCGGCGGCTCAACAACGGGCGGTTCTACAATTGGCGGTTCTTCAACAGGAGTCTCGGTGACGGTCCAGTCTTCATGACAAACCAGGCAATCCTCGGTCACAGGCTGCCCGGCCATTTCCCGACGATGCTTTTTAACCGCTTTGCCCCGAATCGGGCTTCTTTTCTTGCTGACTTCGTGACTATCGGAATCGTAACTCCGGTAAGAATTTTCGTAACCGTAATCATCATTGTCATCATCAGCGAAGCTAATTCCAGCAGGAACAATCGCTGCGAGGAGCAATAATATACCGAGCAGACTCAAAAGTTTTTTCATTGTCTGTTTATCCTTTCTGATTTGATATCAGGCTTCAGATGTTCATTTTTTGTCAGACCCTACTCAGCAGGGGCTGATTACGTCGTCCTGCCGGATTTAGAAATTGTGGCAGTAGGTGCAACTGTAACCATGAATGCTTTGCAGAGTGGTGTGCCCATAGTTGGCTGGATCTCTAAAACCGTGGCAGCTGGCACACAGGGTTTCTACTGGTGCCTTAAGGATGCTGGTGGTGACTTCGCAGCCGACTGCGTCGACCTGAACGCCAGCAGCGGTCCCCGGGCACTGGTCGATATCGTCGGTCACGCCGTCATTATCGCTGTCAAGCTGGCTCGATGCGCAACCAGCTGCGTCGACAGTGGCGCCTGACGGGGTATTGGCGCAAGCGTCGTCGGCGTCGCTGACACCATCATTGTCGCTGTCAGTCTGACTGGCGCTGCAGCCGTTGCCGTCGACCGTTTCGCCGGCGGGCGTGTTATCGCACAGATCAATGGCATCGGAGATACCGTCGCCATCACTGTCAAGCTGGGAGGTGGAGCAACCGTTAGGATTCACGACTTCGCCGGTGGGAGTATTGGGGCAGGAATCAGCGTCGTCCACCACGCCATCATTGTCGCTATCAAGGACAACGACATCGTCGGCCAAGCCGTTACAGTTCTCATCGATGCCGTTGCCGGGGATTTCAGCAGCTGCCGGATTGATCGCCGGATTGGTGTCGTCGCAGTCATCAACCAACAGATAACCGTCGGCGTCGAGGTCATCATCGTCTGCCATGCCATTGCAATTTTCGTCGATGGCGTTGTAGCTGATTTCAGCTGCGCCCGGATTGATCGCAGCGTCGTTGTCATTACAGTCGTTACCGCCGAATTCAATGCCATCGTAACCGTCATTGTCGACGTCGGTGACAGGTTGAACGACAACTTCACAACCAGTGGCATCAACTTGGGTTCCAGCCGGGGTGTCAGGACACTGGTCGATATCATCAGTCACGCCGTCAGCATCGGTATCCGCAGGTGGAAGCACCACTTCACAACCGTTGGCGTCGACCTGGGTTCCAGCCGGGGTGCCCGGGCATTGGTCGATACCGTCAGTTACGCCGTCTCCGTCGGCATCGGTCGCAGGACCATTGTTGTCATCACTCTCTTCAACGTCATCGCTCTCATCATCGTCCCTGTCATGACGTTTGTAATTTCGATCGTCTCCTCGCTTGTTTTTCCAATAAAAACTGCTTTGGCTGCGCTGTGAATAACCATCGTTGTCTTTTGCCCAATCATCTTCAGCCAGAGCCATCCCGCAAAACAGAATGCCCAGCATCAGAACCAACAGACTCAACATGATTTTTTTCGCATTGTTCATTGTTTTCTGTTTCTCCATTTGTGAAGGTTTACTCAAACAAAACTCTGCGCGCTGCCAGTACTTGAGCAAGTTACTTGCCATGTGCCTTTTTTCAACCGAAGCACCTCTCTAAGAGGCTGAAATTCCAGCCAATGATTGTTTTTCTAATTAATTGATTTACCGTTTGTTTTTTGCATACAGTCGACTTTTTGTGACAGATCTTGAATTTTTCAACGGGAAATAACCAGGCAGGATTAAAAAGCTGACCCAACCCCCTGAAAATACATAAATAGCCCAGTAGCCCAATGGAATTAAAAGCGTCTCTATCCCAAGACAAATACTAAATAATTAAAAGACTCATAAACAAAAAACCTTGACGAAGACCGGGAAATAAAGACTCAACCATCTTAAAACATTGATCTTTTTGAACTATGTAGGGAAATAAGGCCACAACCGGCCGTTAGGCATCTCTCTTGAGAAACCGAAAGGGTCTTCAACAGCATAATTTTTCGAGAAAAACGGATATAGACAGAGAAAGTGTTGCCAAACGCAAACAGGGCCTGCCAAATTCGGCAAGCCCTGTCGTTAATATTTTTTTCGTCCTCTAAAGCGGTATCAAGTATTCAGCTGTAGGCTTTCAATTATCCCATACTTCCAAGGCTGGCCAAAGCATGCAGACGACGGAAATCGACCGTCGGCCTATCTCCGCGCATCATCAATTCAGTTTCAACCCGCCATTGAAAACCGGCCCGACGTAACGCTTTTTCTATGATTTCCGACGGAAACACATCGACGACCAATTCCTTCCCGGCAGGGGTTAGTGCTTTGGCCTGCTCCAGTATTTCGACTGCTTCGGAAAAACGCGGCACATCCGAGTACCAGGGGCCGATGCTGTTGAACAATCGATCCCGCTGCAGCAAAGCACAACTACCGCCAACCTGCAACACCGTCCCTTTGCTACATAAGTGATTCAGCAACAAACTGCGCTGCTCCCCCCACACCAACTGATCACGGCCTTTGAGCAAAGAGAAGTCCAGATCCGTTGGTACGCTGGATCCCGTCCCTGTCCCGGCAGTGAACCAACGCCGAATCTGCCCGACGCTACGGAAACCATGGCGCTCATACAGCGGCCGTCCCTGCGCCGAGGCGGTGAGCCACTGTTCCGTCACCCCTTGACCTTGCAACTTTTGCACGGCATGCAGAAAAAGTTGTTGGCCGAGACCGAGCCCGCGGCTATCTTTGGCCACAATCAAGTTGCCGATCCAGCCACTGCGTTGGTGGCCAAGGGCGGTGACAAACCCGCAACATCGATCACGGTTACGCGCCACGGCAGCGTTGGTCGGTGTGACAGTTTGAAACAATTCGAATTCCAGATCCGGAACACGCCAGCCTTCCTGATCGGCAAGCAGTTGAAAGACCTGCCAGTCGCCGGCCTGCGGTTGCTCAATCTCCGCCATATTCTTAGGCAGCCTTGACCTTGTGCCGACACAGGACCAACAGTTCTGAATCGGTCAATGGCCGCTTGTTGCGCTGCGAGAAGCTGCGCACCTGATCCAACAGTAACGTCGCTTCCAGCCGGCTCATTTCAATGCCAAGCCCTTCCAGGCGGTGAATCAAACCATGGCTGCCCGAATGTTTTCCAAGGACCATGTAGCGCGACAAACCAACCTCTTCAGGACTGAAGCCTTCATAGTTGCTGGGGTTTTTAAGAACGCCATCAGCATGAAGACCGGATTCGTGGGAAAACACCCGCTCGCCGACCACGGCTTTCCACTCCGGCACCGGCCGGCAGCTGGCCTGGCCGACAAACCGGGAGATCTCGACAAATTGTTTGGTATCGATTCCCGGATCAACGCCGCAGGCGTGTTTCAGTGCCATAACCACTTCTTCAAGAGCCGCGTTACCGGCCCGTTCACCCAGACCGTTGACCGTGGTATTGACGAATCGAGCACCAGCCTTGACACCGGCGATGGCATTGGCCGTCGCCATGCCGAGATCGTTATGGGTATGCACTTCCAGATCGAGATCGACGCGTTGGCGCAGGTAGCGGACCTTTTCATAGGTCGTGAACGGATCGAGAATACCGAGGGTATCGCAAAAGCGGAAACGATCGGCACCCAAATCCTTGGCCGTCGCCATCAGTTCAGCGACGAACTCCAGGTCGGCGCGGCTGGCATCCTCACCACCAACCGAGACATACAAATCATGGCTCTTGGCAAAATCGAGCGCCCGTTTCAGTTGCTCTCGAACCCAAGCGCGGCTTTTGCGCAGCTTGTTCATGATGTGGATGTCCGAAACCGATAACGAAACGTCCACGGCGCGAACGCCTGCATCGATAGAAGCCTGAATGTCGCTTTCCACAGCACGATTCCAGGTGATCAGGCGGGCATTCAGTCCGAGGTCGACAAGAGCACGCACAGCCTTCTTCTCATCTTCTCCCATGGCTGGGATGCCGCATTCCAGTTCCTGCACCCCCATAGAGTCGAGCATACGGGCAATCTGCTTTTTCTCCTCCAGAGAGAAGACCACCCCAGCCGTTTGTTCTCCATCACGTAAAGTTGTATCGTCGATAATGACCGCTGCGTTGGCTAAGTCCTGCATGGCTTTTCCTTTCTTCGTCCCTCCTCCCCGGCGCGGGTTTTGCGCGAACGGGGAAACAAAAAACCCCGGGACATGAATGTCTCGGGGCTTCGTCGCCGCAGAACCGGCCTCTTTGCCGGTCAATAATTTCTTTGGATCTTTTCTAAAGCACAGGCCGTGCCAAAATAACAAGCCTTGATATTCAACAGGTTATCCAAGCATACGGAACAGGCTTGCTGTAAAATTACGCACCATTGCCGCGAAAAGCATCCTTCAAGGTCATTTTTCGGGAACGGCGTATCCTTTATGCAAAAGCTCCAATACCGTTTCAGGGGGCTGCGGCTTGCTGAACAAGAAGCCTTGTGCGAGCCGACAGCCTTTTCCCAACAGGAATTCGCGCTGGGCTTCGGTTTCGACCCCTTCTGCGACAACTTCCAAGTGCATGTTTTGCGCTAAGGCGATAACCGATGAGGCAATCTCCGCGTCATTGCTATCTTCCACGACATCATGCACAAAAGACCGGTCGATTTTCAAACGACCGATGGGAAACCGTTTGAGATAGCTGAGGGAAGAGTAGCCGGTACCGAAATCGTCAATGGCAATATTCACCCCCATCTGATTGATCTGGTGCATGATCGTGATGGCCTGCTCAAGATCCTCCATAATGATGCTTTCGGTGATTTCGAGTTCCAGGGTCTCAGGCGGCAGGCCCGATTCCTCCAGGATCACTGCCAAACTTTCCAGCAGCCCAAGGTGGCGGAACTGACGGGCGGAGATGTTCACCGCCACAGACAAAGTCCGGCCCAACTGTTTTTGCCAGACAGACACCTGGCGACAGGCTTCGCGCAAAACCCACTCGCCAAGTTCGGTAATCAGTCCGGTCTGTTCCGCCAGCGGGATGAACTGCCCGGGAGCGATCAAGCCGCGCTGGGGGTGCAGCCAGCGCACCAGGGCTTCCAAGCCGACAATCCGCCCGTCGTGCAGATCAACCTGGGGCTGGTAGTGAAGGAGCAGTTCTTTATTCTGCAAGGCTTTGCGCAAACCAGCCTCAAGGACCAGCATCTCACGGCTACGGCTGGTCATTTCCGGCATATAGAACTGGAAGTTGTTGCGCCCTTCCTCTTTGGCCCGGTACATAGCGACTTCGGCACAACGCACCATTCCTTCGACGTCCTGGCCATCAGAGGGGAACAGGCTGATGCCGATACTGGGGGTGATGAAGAGTTCCATCCCCTGGATTTCCAAGACGCGCGGCAGATTGCTGAGAATCTTTTCTGCCACCACGGTGACCCCCCGCAAGGTCTGAACCGGATCGATAATCACCACGAATTCGTCGCCACCAAAACGGGCCAGAGTATCTGAGGCACGCACACAGCCGTTGAGGCGACTGGCAACCTCGCGCAGCAACTGATCACCAATGTCATGACCCAAAGAGTCGTTGACGTTCTTAAACCGATCCAGGTCGAGAAACAGTAAAGCCACCCGCTGCCCATGCCGGGCCGCCTTCTGCAGCGACTGCTCCAGCCGGTCGTAAAACAACGCCCGATTGGGAAGATTGGTCAGCACATCGTGATGGATCAGATGTTTCAGCCGCTGGTCTTTTTCCAGCAGTTTGGCCTCGGCCTCCTTGATTTCACGCAGATCGACGTGAACGCAAATCAGCTCTTTATCGCCACCAGCACTTTGCATCAGGTAATGGCTGGAAAAGACCGGGACCCGGTCTCCGTCTTTGCGTAGCAGGAGCATTTCGGCAGAGGGCGGCAACTCTCCATTTCCATTGCACGCCTGAAGAATAGACTGGGCGGTACCACGCAGTTCGGTCGGCACGATCAATTCCATCAGGTTGCGCCCGATGGCTTCTTCCGCGGCAAACCCGAACACCTTCGTATTTGCCCGGTTCCAGTATTTGACTCGGCCATCCAGGTAATACCCCTGTACGGCAATATTCGGCAGATTCTCCAAAAAACCGCGGAAGCGGCTTTCACTTTCTCGCAACGCCTGTTCAACCCGGCGCCGCTCGCTCATATCCTGGACCATGGCTACAGCATGAGTCGGTTTCCCTTCCCCGTTGAACAACCAGGCGCCGGTAACATAAGCAAAAACCTCCCTCTTATCCTTGCTCAAAAAACGCTTTTCAAAAGCACAGCCGGCTTTTTTTGTGGCAAGGGCATCACGCATCCGGTTTCGAGATTCCTCTCGTTCATCGGGATGGGTGATATCGAGCAGATGCATTTCCAGCAACTCGGCTTCGGAATACCCCAGCAGAGAGCAGAAAGAAGGATTGGCTGAGAGGATACGGCCACCGGTGTCGTAGGAATACATCCCGGAGCCGACGTGTTTAAATACTGTCTCAAAAAAGTTTTCTCGCTTGTGCTGCCGGTCGCGCTGCAGGCTGATCCAGTTCAGAAGCAACAGGAATATAGCGCCGATGATAAGGCTGGCAACGAGAATCCAGTTGAGGAAATAGTGCAGGGTCACCTGACCCTGGTAATGAATTTCCCGAGGGATGCGCACATTGAGTGAAAAAATAGGGGTACCGCGCAGGTCGACGAACAACGCCTTTCCAATCAAGATCTGGTCATCGATATCCTCTATGAACAGTGTTTTCCCCTGATACTCGAAAACCTCTCCGCTATTATCCTCAACGTTGAACAGAAAATCATCGGCCGAGTGCAGGGAAAGGGACAGCTCACTGCGAACAGCCAGCAAGGCCATCCGCTCTGCACTCAGAAAACGCCCCATAACCAGGGTTCCACGACGCGGGCCGAGGCCGCTGCTGGTCAGTATCGGCTGGGCGGAAAGAAGCAAAGGCCCTTCCCCAAGACGCAACACCCCATCGTTGGCCGCAACGATTCGTTCCGAGGGTAGTCTGAGCAGAAATTGTCGAATTTCATTAACGTAAGACGGGAACAGCGGTTTTTCGGTCGCTGCCTGCAGATCATAGGCATGCCCCAGGATCAATTCCCCCTCAGCGTCGAACATCAGAATCATGTCGAGCTCGAGCTCAACAAAGGTCGATTCGACGATGTTCGATTCTATGTAAGCCTCATTACGATCCTGGATAAAAGCGTAGGTGTCGTCCCATGCCGCCCAATCCCGACAAGTCGTCGACAAGGCGGACAGGTCCGTGGCGATGGCGTTGATGCCTCGCTTGACATCGCGCAGGGCCTGCTGCTTCTCCAGCTTTTCAAACCCCTGCTGCAGAATTGTGCGGGCTGAAAGCCAAAGAAGGCCGTTCAAGACCACCAGGGCCAACAAGACCACCAGCAAATTTTTAATCTTGAACCCCTGCAAAATGTTCATAGAAGAGAAGGCTTTTCTTTGCAAATGGTTAAACTTCGGACAGCAATTTTTTAATCATACCTTAAAGAGGATCCATGAAGAAATAATTATGCACAACAAATTTTTAAAACTTCTGAAGAAATCTTCGCCAGAGGAAGAATCTGATTGACACCGCCTAACTTGATCGCCTCCTGAGGCATACCGAATACGACACACGATTCCTCATCCTGAGCTATCGTCCATGCCCCAGCTTCATGCATCTCCAGCAACCCTCGAGCGCCATCGTCCCCCATGCCGGTCATGATTACACCAATGGCGTTTTTGCCAGCACTCTGGGCGGCTGAGCGAAACAGGACATCAACTGACGGCCGGTGGCGTGACACCAGAGGCCCAGTCTTCACTTCCACCAAATAACGAGCACCGCTACGCTTGATCAAGGTATGACGGTTGCCTGGAGCGATCAATGCCTGGCCGCGCATCACCGTATCGCCATTGGCGGCTTCCTTGACCTTCATTCGGCACAGGCTGTCCAACCGACGGGCAAAGGGACCAGTAAAATTTTCCGGCATATGTTGCACGATCACCACGCCTGGAGCATCTTCCGGCAGGTTCTCGAGGAAAATTCGCAAAGCCTCGGTACCACCCGTGGAGGCACCAACGATGATCACTTTCTCTGTGGTGGGACAAACCGCCTGGAAAGAGGTTGCCGGCAGAACCGCGTCGGCAGTCAGTTTCGGTTGCAGCGGTCGACGCCGCACCGGCAGGAGCTGCAAACGGGCATTGGCTGCCGCTTTGACGACTTCGCAAATTCTCTGTCGCGAATCTTCCAGGAATTGCTTGGTGCCGGTTTCCGGCTTTTCGATCACATCGACAGCGCCAAACTCGAGGGCCCGCAGCATGACATCGGAAACCGAGGCCGGCAGTTCACAGCACATCACCACAGGGAGTGGGTGCTGGGTCATAATCTTACGCAGGAAAGTCAGGCCATCCATACGCGGCATGTCAAAATCGAGGGTGATGACATCGGGAACCTGGCGACGCATCCGCTCCGCAGCGACAAACGGATCGGTTGCCGTCCCCATCACTTCGATTTCCGGATCGGCTTCCAGTAAACTCGTCAGTGTCTGCCGCACCAGAGCCGAGTCATCAACAATCAAAACCTTGATTTTTCGCTTCATCGTATGCGCTGATCAAATTCCTCGAGGGAGTCGGTAGTCCAGTCAGACAGCCACCGCTCTTTATGTAATCGTTTCATATAGACGTCACCGGTGTGAGAAAAGAATATCAGTTTGCGGCCACCGTTCCCCCCGATGTCCCGCGCCACCACAGGAATTCCCTGACGCTGCAAAAAGGCTTGCGCTGCGGCAGAATTTTTACTGCCAATGCGAGCATTTCCAGGGATCGCAACATTGGCCTCGAACATGTCAGCACCACCGAATAATTTGGCCTGAATATCACAGGGCTTCACGCCGATCTTGCGGAATTGGGCAAGCATGTGGCTGAGGGCCTCATCCACATACTTGAAACGTTGGGTGTCGTTCCCCTCAGGGAGCATGGCGTGACAAATCGCACCGATACCACGGACGCGACAGAAAAACGTCACGGATACGCACGAGCCAAGGACGGTTGTCACTTTGGTCGGACGCCGGGCGATCGCCAGTTCGCCTGGTTTGAGATAGATCTCCTGAAGCCGCAAATTCATGCGTTAGGCCTGGGGCTTTCGGTAAACGGTCGGTGCCACCTGGACCAATGGAACTTCATAACCGTGCAGCGATTCGGAATGGCCAAGGAAGAGAAAACCACCGGGAACAAGATGGCGGCAGAACTTCCTCATCAGCTCTTCCTGGGTCTTTTTGTCAAAATAAATGATCACATTTCGACAAAAAATGACATCCATGGGTTCCCGGATACCGAATTCCTCATCCATGAAATTCAACCGGCCAAAGGTCACCATGCGCCGCAGTTCAGGACTGATACGGACCAGTTCGCTACGGGGATCACGGCTTTTCAGCAGATATTTACGCCGCAGCGGCATGGGAACTGGCACGATACGATCGTTGGTGTAAACCGCCTTACGAGCCATATCAAGCACCCGTGTCGAAATATCGGTCGCCAGGATGTCAAATCCACCGGCGGGCTGATGGTGTTTGGCATGAAATTCAGTGAGAACCATGGCCAGAGTATAGGGTTCTTCACCACTGGAACAACCGGCGCTCCAGACGCGCATCTTTCGGTGGCTGCCATTTTGCAGAAGGGTTGGAAGGGCCTTGTCGGCCAGATAGTCGAAATGGGCGGGCTCCCGAAAAAAGTCGGTTTTATTGGTCGTTATGACATCGATTAGATGAACCAACTCCAACCGCTGGCCTTCAGGGCTGAAGACGAAATCACAATACTCTGAGTAGTTATTGTGTCCCAGGAGTCGGACACGCTTGGCCAGGCGCCCTTCGACCATGGTTTTCTTGGCCGGCGGCATTTTGATACCGACAAAATCATAGATAAATTCGCTCAGACGTTGAAAATCTCTGTCCGACAAGCGATGTTCTTTCACGATTTCCCTTTCTCCATCCCTGGCGGGAAGGGAGCACAGATTCTACCCTCTCAGCATCCCTACTTAGCAGATTGCCGAACGGTTGGAAAAACTTGAGCGGACTTATTCAATGCAATTCTTTTGCCAGCAACACTTGAGTTCATCGACTGTTTATTGTGGTCATTGCAACAGAATTCTTTTTTCATAAACTGGTCCCTGACGACGAAAAACGGGACGGCCACAGCCGTCCCGCTTCGTTAATAACCCGCCACTACCAAGCGCCGTTATCAGTGTGGCAGCAAAGGAGTTGACGGTTTTACCGAATGCCTTGACGCCGCGTCCGCGAGACGGAAAAACGCCACACTTTCCTGCAAACGTTCCGCCTGGGTGTTCAATTCCTCGGCGGTCGAAGCAACCTCTTCGGCAGCTGAGGCGTTTTGCTGGATCACCTGGTCGAGTTGCTGAATCGCTTTGTTGACTTGATCGGCGCCGGCATCCTGCTCTTTGCTGGCCGCAGCGATCTCCTGCACCAGGTCCGCAGTCTTCTGGATATCCGGGACCATCCGCTCCAGCATCTGGCCGGCCCTATCGGCAACCTTCACACTGCTGTCCGACAACTCGCTGATCTCTGCCGCGGCATTTTGGCTCCGTTCGGCCAGCTTGCGGACTTCGGCAGCCACCACGGCAAAACCTTTGCCATGCTCGCCGGCGCGGGCCGCTTCAATCGCCGCATTCAGAGCCAACAGGTTGGTCTGTCTGGCGATTTCTTCCACGATGGAAATCTTTTCAGCGATTTTCTTCATGGCATGGACGGTCTGTTTCACCGCATCGCCGCCCTCCTGAGCATCTTGGGCCGCCTGCAAAGCGATCTTTTCAGTCTGCATAGCGTTGTCGGCATTCTGACGGATATTGACAGTCATCTGTTCCATGGAAGAGGAAGCCTCCTCGGCAGCAGCAGCCTGCTCGGTCGCCCCTTGGCTCATCTCTTCCGAGCTCGATGACAGTTCCTGACCACCGGCGGCGACAAGATCCGAAGCGGACTTGACATGGGTAATGACCTCTTGCAAACGAATCAGCATCCGCTGCATGGCGCTCAGCAACTGACCGGTTTCATCTTTACTGTCCACCTTGATGTCCACGGTCAAATCGCCTTCGGCCAACGTTTCCGCTACCACGACCCCCTGGCGGATGTTACGAGTAATGCTTTTTGCGATAATGTAACCAAACAACAATGCGAGCCCTACGGCAATAATCACCGCCGTCATGGCCAGCATCTTACTTCGGCCCGCTGCTGCCTTGCCGGCGACACTTTCTTCGGCGGTCACTTGAATATTAGCGGCCACGATCTCGTCCAAAATTCCCATGGCAGACTCGAAAGCGTCCCTCTCGCTCCCCAAAGCGATGTCGATGGCCCCCTTCAAACTGGTGCTATCCGCGCGCACATCATTCAACGCCTCAGCGAAAACCGCTTCCACCTCATGCAGTGTCGGCTCCACTTCAGAATGGAAAACCTGCCGGGCAGCTGAATTTTTCCCTTCCTGGTTGAAAAGATTAATTTTTTCTCCAAGAGCGTGCAGCTTATGGTGTGGCTGTTGAAATTTCTTCAGGATGACGTTGAACTTTTCATCTTCGGAGGAAAAACTCTCAAGCCAGCGACCCAGAGCGCATTTCGTCGGGTCGAGTTGGCCCGTATAGAGCGCCTGCTCCGAAATCGCCTTATCCAGGCCGTTCACCCATTTCACATGATCGAGTTGCCGTGCAATCAGAATCGCTTCCAGCGTATCCACATCCTCCAGGCCAACGCCTACAGCCCGGTCTTCAAGCGTCTGATGTTCTTTTTTCCAACCATCCAGCGCCGGAGCAAATCGCTTCCACAACGCTACCTCTTGAGCCGATTTGGGGAGTGCGTCGTATTCGTTGTAGCCTTCCTCGAACTCCTCCCAATAGCCCTCGATACGTTCAAGCTGTTCGCGCCGCTCGCTCGGTGAAAGATGTGCGATTACGATGGTCCGTTCGCCGGCTTTGATAGCATTCATCATCTCCATCATAAGGCCAAGCGATTTCATCGACGGCACATTGACGTCGGCCTGTTCCAGCAAAGCTTCTTCAGTGCTGCTGATGCCCTCCCAGCCGATACCGCCGACAACAGCGCAAATCGCAGCAACCAAGGAAAAAGCAAGAAACAGTTTGGCAAAGATTTTCATAATTCCCCTCTTCTCATGCAGTCAGGCTGTGTGTCACCCCAAGGGACACCTTTGGGGTAACGGAATACTCACAGAGCACTATTTTTAACAACTAAATAACAATTCGACGGCAGGCTCTGTTGTACTGGATACCTCCCTCGCGAAAAACCACGGTGTCAAAGAGATAGACGACGGTGATGTCTTAATGAGAAAAAGCAATAGCCATGCCATCGTGAATCTTTAATCACAACAGCTTGTTTTTGTAGCTTTTTCCTGGGCAAACAATTTCCATCAACAGAGAAGAAAGGTGCAACCAGGGTTGCGGAAGCGGCTGAAAACTACCAGAGAACCCCTTGGATTTTCAAGAAGTTAAACAAAACAGCAACCATAGTTGTAAGGAAACAAAAGTTACAGGGGAAAGGGAGGCAGCGAAAGCAACGATGAACCAAGGAGGAATGGTCGATCAACTGAGAGATTCAGAGGGTTTTGGAAGCGAAACAAAGATATGCGGTCGTGTCCCTAAAAAATTCAGAGCAAAAACAAGCATTTTGGTCCCTGATGGTCGGATCATTTCAATCATCCCCATTTTTTTCAGGGTCTGGCTCAACAGGAAAAGCGGCCGAATTCCTTTGGAAAATTGCACACTCTTCAAAACTCCGGACACAGTAGTAGACAGCCTTACCGACCTGGCCACTGTTTTGGCAGTGGCAGTAACATTCATCGAAAGGCTTCTCGACAAATGGGCAAAGAGTATTTTCCTTCGTCTTTCCACGACGCATAACACCACAATACGACGGGGCCGGTCGTGCCCGGCCCCGTTGCCTCAGGCTAGGAAGCTAAAAACGTTCAAACTCGTTATCCAGGTCGTCCTTGGAGACAGTCATATCCAATTGCAAGCCTTTGGTGCTGATATCCGAGCCAACGGCTTTCTTTGCTGGTTGACTGGTGCCGATATGACCGATCTTCAACGTGGACTTGGCAACTGATTTAGTCACGGATTTCGAGACGCCGCTATAGGCAGCCAGATGGCTGTCGATCCTGAAGAAGCTGATGATCTCCTGCAGCTGGTCGGCCTGGGAATTGAGTTCCT
>ENA-ORXD01001670-ORXD01001670.1-sediment-metagenome-genome-assembly--contig:-NODE-1670-length-17218-cov-3.550843_pt1 | contig 17218 bp, 8 predicted proteins | sample MGYA00237862_ERZ511471 | MGnify/ENA metagenome assembly ERZ511471
GCGCGGTCGTAGTCGTGGGAGCCGCGGTGGTTGTGGTGGATCCCCCTATGGAATGAGCCCCTGGATCAACATAGCCACCGAAATCGGTGGTCCAGTACGTTGCATAGAGCGACCCGCTGACGGTCACGAGCGAGATTCCCAGTACCTTGAAGTTCGCCGAAAGCATGTTCGCGTTGTGACCCGCCGAATTTTTCCAGCCCGTGAAGACGGCGGCGGCAGTAGCGTATCCCGCAGCGATGTTCTCACCCTTGGATGTGTTGTAGCTATAGCCGGAGACGGCCATGCGGTCCCAGGGTGACGATCCGATGGCAAACCAGTCGGAGCCTCCCGTTGTGTAGTGATCGAAAAACCGGTACTTTCCCATGTCGGAGCTGTGCCGGTCCCCGGCCTCCGAAAGCCGGTCGGAGACGAGCAGGGGCTGGAGTCCCTTGCTCACACGGTAGTTGTTGATCAACTGCGCAAAGGCAATCTCTTCGCTGCTGTAACTGACGGCCTTTGCGGCTGGAGCGACCAGAACGGACAGCACCAGCGAGAGGATTATCACGGCCCCGAGGAACAGTCCGACCCTCGGGATAGCTTTTTGGGATCTCTTGTTGATGGTCAGGATGGAGTTTCTCACACCTTCTCCTCCTGTCGCTCTCGGCTTCGCGCCGGGGACGGTTTTTGCCGACAGGTACTACGTAGTTGTCGGCACGTTTACGTCAATAGTTGAGCGTATCCCGCAAAAACGTTTTGTCTGGGAAGAAAGAAGAAGCGGTCTCGTAAGCTTGCCGCCGGCCGGAGTAGATGGCCGCGGCCAAGATTCAATCTTCTAGGACCTTGCTCAATTCATACACCATCTTTGCGGCCTCGCCCCGAACGGCACGGGCATACGGCGCAAAGGTAGTGGGGTTTTTGCTCGTGAGAATGCCTGAGTAGGCTGCGGTTCGGATGGTTTCGCGAGAACCGTAAGGCACATCCGAATAGGGGCAGGCGTAGCCGGATGGCGGCACGGGTAGCGCCCCTTCGGCGGCCCGCACCAGCATCAGAGCAACCTGGAGCCGCGTGATCGTCTGCTGCGGCCGGAAAGTACCGTCGCCATAGCCCCGAATAATGCCGAGTTCGGCGGCCTCTTCAACATAGTCGAACGGATACGCGTTGCCCGCGTACGGCACATCCGCGAAGGTCGGAACAGATGGGTGTTCGACCTCGTCGGTATGCCTCCCGAGCGCGAGCACGATGATCTTGGCGAACTGGGCGCGGGTGAGGTAGTCGTCTGGGTGGAAGAGACCGTCGCCCTTCCCGCACACGACCGCTGCGGCAGCAAGGCTGCTGATAGGTTGATAGAACTGATGGGTCGCCGGCACGTCCGGGAACGTGGGCGCAGTCGGCAGCGAAGTGGTCGTCGTGGTCCCGGTCGGCGCCGTTGTCGTAGTGACGGAAGGGAGCTCCGTCGTCGTGGTGGTCGATGAGGGCGGCGCTCGGCTGACGTGAATGAGGACCAGTGTCTCACCGATGTTTCCGGCGGCATCGTGTGCTTCGGCCTTGAGTTCGTAGACCCCCGGCGTGAGACCCGCACTATCCCAAACAAAGGCGTATGGGCTCTCCGCGTCGGAGGCCAGGAGGGTCCCGTTCACCAGTAAGTCTACCTTGGTGACCCCCAGGTTGTCCGAAGCCGAAGCGCGCACATTCACCAGTCCGGCAACATCGGATCCGGCGACAGGCGCCGTGATCAAGACGATCGGAGCCGTGGTGTCAGTGGGGGCCGGCTCCCCGGGCAGATGGGCCGTTCCATCCACAGAAGCTCCAAAGTCCGTTGTCCAGTACGACCCGTACTCGGAACCACCCACTGATTCGACACCGACTCCTATCACCCTCCAGGTAGCCGCCAGCATGTTGCGATTGTGAGTGTCCGAGTTCTTCCAGGCCGTGAATACTTCAACCGCCCCGGGGTAACCCGCGGCTACGTTCTCACCCCAGGGGACGTACTCCGGGTATCCGCATGCGACCATGCGGTTGCCCGGCGAAGACCCCGCGGGGAACCAGCTCGAGGCCACCGTCGCGTGGCCGAAGAAGCCGAAGGTGCCCATGTCGTTGGAGTGCTTGCCCGCGGCATCCGACAGCAGGTCGGAGACGAGAAGCGCATCGAGACCGTTTCCGGTTCGATAGTCGTTTATCAGCTGCACGAGGGCAATCTCTTGGGCCGTGTAGGAGACGGCCCGAGCGCTCACCGGGAGCAGGCACAGAAGAACCATGATCGCGGTGGCGGCCGCTAGGGCGAAAGAAGCGGCCGCGCGCGCACGCGCGCTCAGACGACCGCTGCCATTCCGCTTATGAGCTGCAAGAGCTATCCGCATCTGCTCTGCCTCCACTGAGCCCGCGGGCGTCCGCCGCGCGCGGGCTCAGTCCAAATCAACAGCCCTGAGGCCGACTAGTCCGCTGCCTCCGCCGTCACCGTGAAAGGATCGCTCGCGGTGACCGCGGTGCGCCCTGCCTTGTCGGTAACAACGACCCAGATTCTGTACTCTCCGGCGGCCAGCGTCGCCCGTGGATATCCGCTGTCCAGTACTAGACCCAACCCACCGGTCCAACTGGTAGCACTGACATTGAGGGTTTGGACGGCAGTGTGAGCATCATCGCCAACGAGGTCCAGGGTGGTCCCGCTGGGAAGCACGTAGACCTTCTGAGAAGTCAAGTAAGCGGCCGGTGTGGCCGACAGCGTCCAAGCGGCATGGAAATCACGCCCGTCGACGCCCTCGTTGGCATCGTCGGTGTCTTCGCCCGTGAGCCCGGTCACAGCCACCGGCTCATCGTAGATGGCAAATTCGCCCGAGACCTGCGTGGTCGTATGGCCCGGGATATCCCCTACGATGGGGCCTGCTTCGTCCACGGCCACGATCTTGATAGCCGCGTCGGGGTAATTACCGGTGACGTCCGGGACGGCCCATGTGAAGACGCCATCATTGTCGGTGGTCCCATCGACACCGGTGACCGGATCCCAGTCGGGAGTCTCAACCGAAGCATCGAGCGTGAACCAGATCTGGACTTCATCAGGTGGTGTGACGTCGGTCAACGTCCAGTTGATCACGAAGTTCGTGTCGTCGGCGATGAGCTCGTTTGCATCTGGCTCCTGGATGGCGATGACCGGGGCCTCAAAATCGATGATCACCTCTTGAGTCACGCCGTCGGCGTAGTGCGTCGCATCCTCCATGAGCACACTGACGTTGCCGGCGTGGTCCGTGGCCCGTACGGCGAAGAGATACCGCCCGCCGGCCAGGCCCGCGGTGGGATAGCTGGCCCCGTACGCGGGAGAGACGTCGGTTGATAGGAGAGTGAAACCGGCGAACGTAGTCGGCGGAGTCGAGGTAGGAGTCGGGTACTCATAGTAGAAGAACTCGACCTTCGCCAAGCCGCTGCCGTCCCCGGTCGCCGGATCGGGGTCGTCGGCGTCGGCCGTGAAAGTGGGCTTGTTGCTCTCGGTATAGAAGGTGGTCCCGGCGCCGGGCACGGGAGCGGTGATCTCCACCGTGGGCGGGAGTGTGTCGACCGTCACGTCGATCGGACCGACGGTTCTCACATTGCCCGCGTTGTCGGTGATGATCACGCGGAACTTGTACTGATTGCTGACCAGCCCATCCTTGAGATCACCCGTGGTGGGCCAGACGGCCGCGAAGGTGGTCGTCCCGGTCTCCGGCGTGGTGTCGGTGGATACGGACTGCCACACCAAGGTCGTCTTATCCTCGGCGACCTGGAACTCGACCGTCTTGACACCGGAGCGGTCGTCGGTCGCCGTGGCCGTGAAGGCAGGCTTGGCGCTGTTCACAAAGGCTTCGTCATCGCCCGGAGGGACAGCGGGAAGAACAATCACTCCAGCCGGCATCACAGTGTCGAGAACATACGCCACAGGCGCGGACGCCGGCGAGACGAGACCCGCGTCGTTCTTCACCTTGGCAGTGAAGCTGTGGGTGCCATCCGCGAGCGCAGTGGTTAGATCGGCGTAGAAGATACCGGCTGCGTTGGTCGCTGTTTCCGTCAGCTTCGTCGTCACCCCACCTATGGTGTCGTACACGGCAATGGGGCTGGAGGGGATGGCGAACCCACTGATTTGCGGTGTCGCGTCTTTTCCAGGGCTGGCCGGGAAGACAACGAGACCGGTCGGAGCTGCCGGCGGGGTCGTGATGTCGACCGCCTCATCGCCGACCCGTAGGATCATAGCCGCGGCCTGGCCCCGGTTGAGGGTGGCAAGAGGGTTCAGCATGTCGTTCGAACCCTTGACGATGTCGTGGAAGATCAGGTACGCGGTTGTCGCCTTGTGATCGACGCCCACTTTGCCCGCGTCTTCAAACTTGTTGAGCCAGAAAGATCCTTCGGCTGAGTACCACAAAGCGAGGCTACCGTAGTTCGTTACATCCCCGTGGATCACGCCGGTCGCTTCAAGCTCGACCTGCGACAGATATCTGCCCAGGATGCTGTTGGTCTGTTGGCGAGTGATCTTGTTCGCCGGGCGGAACTCCAGCCCACCCGTCACCGGATAGCCACCGATCAACGCCTCGCCGTAGGCCCCCTCGATGTAGATATAGAAAGTGCTTCCCTTGGCCACATCCTTGAACGTAGGCGTGGCGGGATCTAGAGTAGTCAGATCGAGGCCACTCACCGTCATCTTGGCAAATTGGCCCCGGGTTACCGGATCGGCCGGCCTGAAGGTGCCGTCCGGGAAACCATCCGCCACCGTTGCGACTTCTGCTTCAGAAACCCCGTAGCTGCTCAACCACCAAGCCGCCGGGGCATCGCTCCATGGCGGAGCGGCCAGTGCGGCGCCTGCCATAGCCAACAGCAGCACACCGGATACGATGACGATTGCGGCGATCTTTCTGGAGCTGAGTTTCATCTCTCTCCTTCTTTCAGCCGAAGCATCTAGCAATTCACCGGCCCGCGAGGTCGGATATAGCCGAGGACCGGCCCATTCTAGCACCGGGGTGGGGACATAAACCAAATAATGGCAAGGAGAGAGGAAGACTCCGTCCGCCCGCGGCCGCGGGCGGACGGAGTCGCGAGAACACTTTCTAGTTGAGCACTCCCACGACATCCACCGCGTCCACGTTGATGTAGGTGCCGGTCGAGGCCGAGTTTTTCTCTCCGCTCCATTCGATGACGATCGTGTGCGGGCCGGCGGAAAGGTTCGCGTTGGACCACACCTTCTGCTTGTAGGCAGTCCTCGCGCTATACAGGTCGACCAGAACCGGCGTTCCGCCGTCGAGACTCACGTATGCCTTGCCGCAGTTGCCGGCTTTCTTTGCAATCAAGGTGAAGCTCGTCCCGGTGAAGGCGATGGTCACCTTCGCCCCGTTGGACGAGGTGTATTTGTAGCTTCCACCCGAGTAGGAGCTACTCGATGCCAAGCTCCAAGTGCCCTCCCAGACGAGGTGCGAGTCCGTCTGCTCGAAGCGGGTGGGCGTGGGAGGAACCGGTGCGTTGACGAGTACCCCTACCACGTCGAGCGCGTCAATGTTGACGTACGTTCCGCTGGAGGCTAGGTTCTTCTGCCCAGTCCACTCGATCACCACCCAGTGGGTCTGATCAGTGAGAACGGGGCTCGACCAAACACTCTGCTTGTACAAGCTGGAGGGGTTGTACAGATCGACCAGTTGCTTCTCGCCGCCGTCCACGCTGACGTAGGCTTTTCCGCAGTTGCTGCCCTTCTTCGCAATTAGATCGAGCCTTGTCCCGGTGAAATAGACGGTGGCCTTCGCGCCGCTCCGGTACGTGTATTTATAGCTCCCCCCCGAATACACGCTGCTCGAAGACGTGGTCCAGGTGCCGGCCCAGACGAGGTGCGAGTCCGTCTGCTCGAAGCGGGTGGGCGTCGCGGGCAACTCCACGTAGGTATACAGGTCGGCACCCGAGGGAACGCTTTCCGCGACAGGCGTAGTGACCGTGACGTGCACCGAACCGGTACCGGCCGGTATCGCCGTCACCGTTATCTGGGTGCCGGCCGCGTTAACGGCGAATCCTCCGGCCACGACGCTCCAGACACCGAAGCGTACTGCCGTTGCCCCCACAAAGTCGGATCCATTGATGACCACCGGGCCCGAGCCGCCCGAAACGGGCCCGGAGTTGGGGCTGATGCCGGTCACGACCGGAGGACCGGGCATCACATAGGTGTACTGGTCGGCAGATCCGGGGGTGCTGGTGCCTCCGGGGGTGGTCACCGTCACATGGACGGTTCCGCTCCCGGCCGGCGCGACGGCGGTGATCTGCGTAGCGGAGTTGACGGTGTAGCTCGTAGCCGGGGTTGTGCCAAAGGTGACGGCGGTTGCCCCGCTGAGGCCCGATCCGGTGATGACCACGCTGGTCGCCCCGGCCTCCGGCCCCGAAGTCGGTGACACAGCGGTGACCGCCGGAACCGGCGTGACCACGTCGCCCAAGATGTCGAGCGCGTCCAGATTGATCGTTCTGCCACCGCGGCGGCCGCCGCCGATGATGCCCGCGCACTCAATGACCAGCGTATGAGTGGTCTCGCTCAGCCCGGCCGCGCCCCAGATCTTGGTGCGATAGGACGTGCCGACGCTGTAGAGATTGACCAATTCAGGTTCGCCCCCATCCAAGGCTATTCGTGCCCAACCCATGCTGGGGCTCCGTGTGCCGATGTAGTCAACGCTCGTTCCGGTGAAGGCGACCGTCATCGATGCCCCGGTCGTAGCGGTTAACGCCAGGCTGCCACCGGAATAGCTGGTGCTCGTCCCTGTTGACCACGCCCCGAAGTACGAAAGCCGCGGGTCGGTCTGCTCGAAGCGTTCGGGCGTCGGCAGGGAGGAGCTGGTTACGTTGATGGAGTAGGTGCCCGTACTGCCGCTGAGGTAGGCCCTGACTTTCAGGTAGTAGGTGCCCGGAGTGAGCGACCTCGTGATCATGGCGGCGTTGCCCTCTCCCGAGTCATCGTCCTCGGTGATAAGCGTGGCCCGATCATCGGGTCCGTAGAGGTACATGTAGGTATCGGTGAGCGTCCCGGCCGTGGTTGTGATGACGTAGTCGCCGCTGTTCGCGGCCGTGAACTCGTACCAGTCCGCGTCACCGGCCGGCGAGATATTTCCGACCACGGTAGGGCCGTTTACTGTAAGTGGCGTGGTATCCGGAAGTGCGAACCCCATCCGCGCCGTCATGGTCGACGAGCTGTTGCTTATTTGGTCGACGATGAGGGTGGAGTCTTCGCCCGAGTATCTCTTGGCATTCGGTGTGGTGCCGTCGTCGAAGGTTCGATTGTTGGCCATTACGGGATAGGGATCGTCGGCGTTCCCGCGATTGAGCCCGCCGTCCATTTGTTGGACGCCCCCGGCCTCTTCCACATCAACCAGCTTGTGGCTCTCATTGTCGTTCTGCGTTCCAACGCTTTCGTCCACATGCCAGATCAGCATTCCGGCCCCCGGCAGCCCTAGGTCGGTTCCTGCCTGCTGCCTGTTCTCGACCAGGAAGTACTCGCTGCCCGAGGTGCCGCCCGAGGGATAGAACTTGTAAGCTGAGCCGGTGACCGTCGAACCCACTGTCGGAACGTTCTGCACGCTGGGAGCGCCCGTTATCGTAGTGGGCTGCAGCCAGCCAAGCCTCTGAGAACACCAGGCGTCCAAACGCGACGGCAGGTCACCGCCCGGCCAGTTGCTCCCATTCCAGCTACCACTCGACATCAGGCTCCACTCACCAACTCCCTCGCTCGTGTAGTCGCGATCGTATAAGTCGGGCAGTCCCATAACGTGGCCCATTTCGTGCGCGTAAACGCCCACCGTCATGTCACCCGGCGTGACCCAGTATTCGGGTTCCGTTGAGTAGGTGGATACGTACACCCCGTCGACCAGAACTGCGCCGTGAGTGCCCCACTGGTGCGACCAAATGTCATCGAGGCTGCCGGTGAGCTCGGCGCCCTGTCCCGCGTGGACGATGAACAGGTTGTCGACGAAACCGTCATGATCGGCGTCGTACTGCGAGAAATCGACCACCGCGTTTGCGGCGAGAACGGCATCCTCCACCATCTTCTGAGCATTGCGTGGATACACGCCGAACCCATTCTGGCCATCGGTGTAGTAGGCGTAGGTCTGTGGCATTCGCAGCCACCCGGTGGAAGACGGTGCGTTCAGCGTGACCACATCGAGGATGCCCCTGGTCGTCGGAGTGCCATACGAGACTTCCCGGTAGTAACCGCGGAGACTCGACGGTCCGAAGACGTCGGCGAAGAGCAGGTTGTCAAAGAAGCTCGACGATACCTGATGTACGTTGTCGGAGAAATCGATGACCAAAGCCAGAGTCTTGAGCTGGCCTGAGGATGGTGCCGGGGTTTCCGTGAGGAACTGAGAAACGCCTATGGGGCCCAGGCGAAGCACCGTGACATCGGCGCGGGAGTTCACCCCGTTCTTCTCGGCGAGGGCCTCCGACGCCTTGACCTGGGCAGCCAGCGCCGGGTCCTTCTCGGCCCTCTGCAAGAGCTGGGGACTCGCGGGCATGGCCAAGACCGTGGGCGCCGAGAGGAGAACAAGGGCACAGGCCATGACCGCGACTGCCAGCAGACTGCTTTTCAACTTCATCACGAAACCTCCGGTCACGCCCCGCTCTCACAGGACCCCGTCTGAAACTACTCTTTGCGCACCCAGCAGCTTCCATTAGTGCAGAAATGTATGGTCGCGTCAAGCTACCTGCCGCCCTTCTCCCGCATAGCGCGGTTCAACTCGGAGCACCGACATCAATTAGCCGGGGCTGAGAAAAGAGGTTGGGCGCTCCGCCCTCGCGGAGCGCCCAACCGGCTTTGAAGCCTTCTCTTGCAGCAGACGCTACTGGAGTACCCCGGCAATGTCAAAGGCATCGACGTCAATGGGGGTTCCGATCGAGGCCGGATTCCTCTGCCCGGTCCAACTGATTACGACGGTGTGATTCCCGTTGGCCAACGGGCCGGTGGACCACACCGCCTGCTGGTACAGGCCAGTGGCCGAGTAGAGGTCTACGCTGACGGCTGCGCCGCCGTCCACCCTGACGTTCGCTCTACCCAACGTGGGCGCTTTGAGCGCGATCCATGTAAGACTCGTGCCATTGAATCTGACGGTTACGCTGCCCGAACGATTGATGTAACGCAGGCTGCCACCCGAATACGAAGCACTATTCTGGGTCGACCAGGTTCCGGAGTAGACCAACAGAGCGTCGGTCTGCTCGTACCTGGTTACGGCCGCCGTGTACGTGTACCGGTCGGCTGCAACAATGACGCTCGTTCCGGCCGGGGTGGTCACCCGCACGTCAACGGTGCCGGTGCCTCCTGGGATATTGGTCACCGTGATCTGCGTGGCCGAGTTGACCGTGAAGGCAGTCGCAGCGTTGGTCCCAAACGTCACCGCTGTTGCCCCGGTGAAGTTGGTCCCAGTTATGACCACCGACCCCGCGCCACCGGCTGCCGGTCCCGAGTTCGGAACGACAGAGGTGATGGTGGGGACACTGGCGCTCGGAGGCCCGGTCAACACGCCGGCGATGTCAAGCGCATCAACATTGATGGTCGCCGAGCTTGCTGCCGGATTACGCCGACCTGAATATTGGACTACCAAGCGGTGTGGTTCGTCGGTTAGCGGAGGGCTCGTCCAAACCGACTGCTGATACTGATTGGTTGGGCTGTAGAGATCGACGTCTACAGGCGTGCCGCCATCAACGCTCACTCGAGCGATTCCGAATCCGGATCCCCTTCGGGCGATCAGACTGACCATCGTGCCTGTAAAGTAGGCGGTCACACTCGAGCCGCTCCGCACTGAGAAACGCGCGCTTCCGCCTGAATAGGAACCGCTCGTCACGGTCTGCCAACGGGCGCCCCAGACGAGCAGGCTGTTCGTTTGCTCGTAACGCGTGATGGTCGGGCCGCCGCCACCGATGTTGACCACGTTCGACGGGGAGTCACCGGCGGCGTTGTAGGCAACGACCTTGTAGGCATAGCTCGTGCCGCCACTGGTGGTGTCGTCGGTGAAGGTCGTCTTGTTGGCCAAGGCTTTCCCCACCATCGCATATGGACCCGGGGTTCCTCCCACTATAGTTGCACGTTCGATGCGAAAGCCGATTTCGTTGGCGGGGTTACCTACACTGGTCGTGGGTAACCCAGTTGTGTAGTTGAACGGCGTCCCGTCGGTCCAGTCGAGGACTATCGGGCTCCCAGCCGCGCCCGTCGCAGTCAGGACAGGAGCCGCAGCCAGAGCTCTTTGGGCGTTGAAGATGATGGGCCGCATCATGTCCATCTCTTCATGGCTGAGGATGTGGCAGTGCCACACATACTCCCAGCCGAAGTTTGCCATCTGATTGAGAAGAGGTGGATTTCTCGGTTGCCCGGTATGCGGGTCGGTGAGGGTGAATCCCATCGGCGAGCTCAACGGCTGTGCCGGGTTTAGTGGGCGAACGCTGTCGGGCTGGCCGAAAGGCTGCTTGGAAGAGGTTGCCCGCAAGGCCACAATCGTGTCCTCCAGTGGGCTCACCCGCACGGTGTCCTTCCAACCCAGCTCGTTCTCGTCGGGCAAACGGATCGCGCCATCCCACCCCACTCTGTTCAATAGCTGCACATCAAACAGATGGAAGTGGATTGGATGCGTGTCGACTCCGTTGTGCGTGATTTTCCAAATCTGCGTGCCGTCTCCAAGAACCGGCGACATCGGCTCGAAGGAATCGTTGATGATCTCCGTGGAGGGATCCACGAAGTTCTGGAGCACGAAGTTCTGGGTCAATGACGACGGCGGCGACAACTCGAGGCCCAACTTCCCGCTCATGCGACCGTATTCGTCGTACGCCTCACCCATCTCGTCCTGCATGGCTTTCGGCTCGAAGTTCAGGGTGAGGTTCGTTCCCGCTACGGTCCGGAACTGCATGGAACTGTCGCCGATGCGCGAATAGCCCCAGAGCGGCCACGTGGCGGGGAAGGAGGTGTTGTAGGTAGTGTTGTACTCCTTCTGACCGACGATGATGGGATTCTGGCTCTTCTGGAAGACGCCCGGTCCGGCTGCGTCACTGACGAACTCGTCCTTGAGCGCATTGAAGTTGTACTGAGTCCCATTGGCGGTGCCCGACACGACTATCTGCATGATGGTACGAGTGTTGGGACCAAAGCCCGCTTGCGTGCCGGTGTAGCCACCCTCGGCTGAAAGGTCGGGGCTCGCGGTGTAGTAATCATAACGGGGATCCAGCGCCGGGAAGGCAGCCGGAGCATCGTTGTAGACGATCAGGGTCTTGCCAGCGTATTGCGAGAAGTCTACGATCACGTCCGCACGCTCGGCGGGCGCCAGCAGCAGTGAGTGCAGGTCGACGTTGCCGAAGTTGAAAGTGGTCGGGTTGTTGTTCCAGGTGATGGGCTGGTTCGGAATCACCGCCGGCTGCGGTAGGAAGCCGCCTTCGGTGCCGATCTGGATCCAATCCGGTCCCATCGACAAAGGATCGGGCACACCAGCGACCCGGCCGTCGGTCGGCCAGTCGGCGGGGAAGCCTCCGGTCGTAGCAGCGGGAACCATTCCCACTTCGGTCGGGCTGGTGTAGATGCTTGCCATTGCCGTGGCCTGCGAGCCACCGGCAGGCGGAGGAGCGATAGCTACCGTCGGGATGCTGGTGTATCCGCTCCCCACGGTGAGAAGCTCGATTGCCGTTATGGCCCCGGTCACCTCATCGACAACCGCTTGAGCGGTCGCCCCGGTTCCACCGCCGCCGGTGATGGTGACAGCCGGGGGGTTGACGTATCCGCTACCGGCGCTTCCTACAGCGATCGCACTGACGATAGGCCGCGCTTCGTACATCTGGAGGTTCCAGAAGCGGTCGTTGGAGGCATTGAGAACGCGGAAACGGTAGGCCGTCGGCTCAACCGTCAGCGTTGGGTAGATGGCCCCATTGATGACCGCGGTGTCGAAGAAGGACTCGCCGGGAGCCGACGGGTGAGGCACTCCTGGGATCTTTGGCGGCTGGAGGCTGGGATTTGCCGCGTCGTAGTACACGTTGTCGACCGGCTGAATCGTATCGGTCGTCGGAGGCCAGAACCACGGTCCGTAGTGCCAGCGGCCAAACGCGTTCACCCCGGACGGGTCATATGGGTTCTGGGCCGATGAGTATACGTGCGGGTACCAGAGGTCACCGGTCTTGGGAGCCCTGATGCCGGTGGTCGCGTTGAGCGCCCCGGTTCCCCAGTTCCACGTCGGGTCGGTGTCGCGGATGACGGGTCCATCCACGAAGGTCTTGTCCTGAATGATCAGCGGTTTTTCGTATGCGCCGCTGGGAATGATGTTGCGGGCAATCAGATCCTCCTCCGTGGTGTCACGGATGAGGTAGCCCGCGGCTTCGCCCGCGTATACGTTAAGCCGTGTGATGCCCCACGAGTGATCGTGGTAGAAGAGCAGGCGCGAGCTCTGCTGGTTCGTATAGTAGTAGGTAGACGAGCCGGCGCCGGGGTCGGGCATGTCCGGAACGTTCTGGGTGCTGACGCCTCTGGGATAGTCGGTGTTCTCGCCCACAGGGGTGATCCACTGATGAGGAGTACCGTCACTGATCCAGGGGGTATGCCCGCCGTGGAGGTGGATGACCGCCCGGTTCTGCGAGTAGTTCTTGTCAGGGGCGGTCGCGTTTCCCTGCAGAGGGCCCCAGCCTGCCCCCATGACCGACAAATCTACCGGAATGAACAGCTTCCCGGCCGTATTGGTCGGCAGTTCGTTGGTGAACTTGATCCGGACGGGACGGTCCTCCCTGGTGATGATCTGTGGCCCCAAATACATGATCGGAGCGGGAGCCACGGTGTTCAAACCGGTCGCCGTATCCGTCCCGTTGTTGGTCTGAACATATCCACGCAAGGTGGTCGGCGCCAAACTGGGGTGGAGTTGCTGGGTGAATTGGCGCACAGACAACTCGTAGTAGTCGGAGCCCGGGTACGTCGTTGTATCGGGCACCGCTACCGGGATGTAGTTGCCCAGGCCGTTGACGCTGCCGCTCCCGAATCCAGGGAGCGTGTCAACGAATTTGGCCAGCGCCGGGCTAAAGGCCCAGTTGGCGCTGCCGAAATAGTCGGGTTGGTCGAGCGGGCCTACGATAGGTGCCTTGTATCCCGTGCTCTCTATCTTGGCGTCTCGCCGGGCGGAGGCCGCCTCCCTCTCTTCCTGGGTGACGTTCTTTTCGCGGGCCTCTTGGACCTTGGCGATTCGCTCCTTCACGGTAAGCGGTTTGCCCACCGCGGAGCCGGCCGCGGCCACGCGGTCCGCCGCGGAGAGTGTCGCTGCCGTAGCGTCTCCTCCATCCGGCTTGGCCACCGTCCACGACACTCCCCCGACAAGCAGCGCGAGGGCTAAGACCACCAATAAGGTAACCAGTCTCGATCGTCGCCTCATGATCGAACCCCTTCAGAATCGTTTGCAGATCTTTGGAGAACTGAGGTGAAGTTGCCCGATCTATGGCGGGGATTCTCCGACTGCACTCTCTCCAAGCCTGATGACGTCCGTTGCGGATGTAGCCATGGCGGACCCCCTTGTTCGAACTGCGCTGCCGTCTGGCGCGTTTACTACCCCTGGACCTCGGGGTAGTAAACGCGCAGTGTTCGATATTATTGGCGAAGATGCAGGGTGTTTCGCCGCGTCGGTCGTCGCCGGAGGCGTCGCCTCCGGGAGGGGGTTGCTGAGTGAAGCTCGCCCGAGTGGCTCTAAAGGACATTTCACGCAATTCTTCCCGCGGGTGGATCGTGGTGGCCTGCGCCTTTCTTGTCGCGGGGTTTTTTCTGGCGGCGATTTTGATCGTGAGCGGCGCGACTCGGAGCTTGGCCCATGGCGAGCAACGACTTGGCGCGGACATTGTCGTCGTGCCCGAGGGCACCGAAAGGCAGACCGAAGGCGCCCTGCTCATGGGAAAACCCATGGACGCCTGGATGGCCTCTTCGATCGCGGATGACGTTTTGACTATTCCCGGTGTCGAAGCGGCCTCTCCCCAACTGTACTTCGGGTCTCTCGAGCAGGCGCCGGAAACAGCACTCCCTGCTCTCTTTCTGGTCGCCTACGACCCAGATACCGACTTCACCGTCCGACCCTGGTTGTCGGAGGGCCAGACCGCTGTCTCCCTTGGCGCGCTCGCGGGCAGTCTCGTTGCTGAGGGCAATCAGGGCCGGCAGTTGAGCATCTATGGTTACGATCTTGCTGTGGGCGCCACGCTCGAGCCAACAGGGACCGCCCTCGATCAGTCCGTGTTTGTAAGCTTCGCCACGGCCGAGGAAATCAGCCAAGACGTGCCTGCCCTCGAGGAGGCACGCGGGTTCGCCCTGCCGACCGGCAGCATCTCTTCGATCATGGTGGACACTGCCGAGAACCGCGATCCCGAAGAAATCGCGGCCGACATTCGCCAGAATGTGCCGGGCGTCGCCGCGATGACTCGGACGCAGCTGTATGACGTGTTCCGCACCCAGATGCAGGGGCAGCAGACCACCCTGTTCGTCGTGGTCGGCCTGGTGCTGGTTCTCTGCCTCGGGATCATCGGATTGGTGTTCTCGATGCTGGTGAATCAACGCAGAAGGGAGATAGGCGTTCTCCGCGCGCTCGGTGCCGGGCGGCCGGCTGTGGTGGGCTCTTTTCTTGCCAGTGCCACCGTGTTCGCTCTCGCCGGGGCGGTCGGAGGCACGGCGGTCTTCGGCGCCACTGTCTTTATCTTCCGGCAGTGGCTCAGCAGCACCCTGGGCTTTCCGTTCGTCTTTCCCTCCGCAGCGGGGCTCGCGGCTCTGATCGCCGCCGGTTTAGGCCTGGCTTTGGTGGCTGCCCTCGTGGCCGCGTTCGTTCCTGCCTACCGAGTCAGCCGGCAGGATCCCGCGATTGCGATGAGAGAGTGAGAACTATTTCTGGTTTTGGCAGGACGCCTCAGGGCGAGTAATCGATCGTCGAGACCCGAACGCAGGGAGGGCACATGCTCAAGATCGTGGCGGTAATCCTAATTGTGCTGGCGCTTGTCGTGATTATCGTGCCGCAGTTCACCAACTGCTCGGCCGACGGCCGCGTCCTCAAGTTGGAGAGCGGCAAGACGGTGCCGATGAAGTGCACGTGGAGCGCGCGTGCCGAACTGGCCCTGGGGATACCGCTTCTTGCCCTGGGTGCCCTCATGTTCGTCTCGCGACGCAAGGAGACCATCCGCGCGCTTTCGATACTGTCCGCCATCTTGGGCATACTCGTAATCCTTATCCCCACCAGCATCATCGGCGTCTGTATGGCCGCCGACATGAGCTGCAATTCGATCCTCAAGCCGACCATGATCGTCAGCGGGATCATCATCACGGCCGCCGCCTTGGCGGGCCTGGTGATCAACGAGCGCACGACGGAAATCCCGGCATGAGAGGACTGCGGTCGTGAATCTGACCCGCCTCTCCCTCAGGGAGATCTCGGGGAATAGGTTTCGCAGTTGGGTGGTGGTGATATGCGCCTTTCTGGTGGCCGGCTTCGCGCTGGCCACCTTTCTCATCGCTCAGGGCGCCGGAAATAGCCTGCGCCTCTCACAGGAGAGGCTGGGGGCGGATATCCTCGTGGTCCCCGAGGGCACGGAGCGCAAGATCGAAGGCGCGCTCCTCATGGGCTCCGCGGCGCAGGTACGCATGCCCGCGGTCAATCTGGAACTGATCGGGCAGGTGCCCGGCGTGGAGATCGCCACGCCGCAGCTCTACCTGATGTCGATGACCGACTCGGATTGCTGCTCCGTTCCCGACATGTTCATGGTGGCCTACGACTCCGCCACGGACTTCACGGTGGAACCATGGCTCGAGAAGGAGCTGGGTCGACAGTTGCGGGTGGGTCAGTCCGTGGGCGGCACATACGTGTTCGTTCCGCCAGGTGATGAAGACATCAAGCTCTACGGTTACCACTTGAGCCTCGAGGGCAACCTGGAGCCCACCGGGTCGAACTTGGACGCCACCATCTTCTTCACCTTCGAGACCGCGTACGCCATGGGCGAGACGTCGCTGATCGAAGCAGGCCAGCCTTTGATCGTCACGCCCGGCCTCATATCGTCCGTGCTCGTCAAGGTGGCCGACAACGCGGACATTGCCCAGGTGGCAACCGCCATCAAGCAGGCCGTCCCCGGGGTTTCTCCCATCACGAGTCCAAACCTATTCGACAGCTTCAGAGACGAAATCGCGGGGCAAAGGCTGGCCATGACGGGCATTCTCGCGGTTGTCCTAGTTCTTTCGTTTGCGCTCATCGTCCTCGTGTTCTCCATGATGATGAACGATCGCAGGCGGGAGATCGGGGTACTGCGCGCACTGGGCGCCACTCGAGGCGATGTGTTGCGCTCGCTTCTCAGCGGCGCCACCGTGCTGGGCGCGGCCGGGGGGGTTGCCGGAGTGTTTGTCTCCGGATTGGTCCTCTATTTCTTCCATGCCAGGTTGACGACCGCTCTGGGATTCCCCTTCAAGTTTCCCTCCATCCCGGGCCTCGTGTTTCTCGTGGTGCTGGGGTTGGCCGTTGCCTTGGCCGGCGTGGTGCTGGCCGCTTTCGTTCCCGTGTATCGCATCAGTCGCCAAGAACCGGCTAATTCCATGAGGGAGTAGGATGAGCATGGTTTCCCTGCGTTCTGCCACAAAAACCTACGAGGGCGCAAAGAACGGCGCCGCCGTTACCGCGGTCGATGGTGTCAACATCGAGGTCGAACACGGGGAGTTCTTGGTTATCACGGGCCGTTCGGGCTCGGGGAAAACCACGCTCCTCAACATTGCGGCCGGTCTGGTCCGACCCACTTCGGGCGAAGTCTACTTCGACGGCAGTGATCTCTGGAAGCTCTCCGATGCCGAGCAGTCCAGATTGCGGTCCGAGAGAATCGGGTTCATCTTCCAGTTTCCCAGTCTGCTCCCGTCGCTGACCGTGCTGGAGAACGTCATCCTACCGGCCTCCTTCACAGGCCGAGACGGTTCCGCCGCGCGCGCGGCGGAGCTTCTCGACCTCGTCGGCCTGGCCGATAAGCATCGCGCCTACCCCCGCCAGCTCTCGGCGGGGCAGCAGCAGCGGGTGGTGATTGCCCGCGCGCTCATCAACGAGCCAAGCGTCCTCTTCGCCGACGAGCCCAGCAGCGACCTCGACGAGCAGACCGAGCGTGAGATCATGGGCCTCTTCAAGCAAATCCACGGAGAGGGAGCCATGACCATCCTCATGGTCACCCACACCGGGCAGCTCGTCAGCTACGGCACGCGCGCCATAGATATGGCGGCCGGCAGGATAGTGAAGTCCTAGCCAGAGGGATCTCTCTCCAGTCAGGT
>ENA-ORXD01001671-ORXD01001671.1-sediment-metagenome-genome-assembly--contig:-NODE-1671-length-17214-cov-3.164440_pt1 | contig 17214 bp, 14 predicted proteins | sample MGYA00237862_ERZ511471 | MGnify/ENA metagenome assembly ERZ511471
AGCCGATGCAGTACCGGTTGTCGACGATGGGATAAAGGATGTTACCTTTATTAATAAATGTGATTGTTTTAGTCGGGCAGACTTCCACGCACGCGCCGCAATTCTGATGGTTGATGTAAACCACACATTTATCCTTCAAGAGATTAACCTTCCCTATTTGAGTGATTTTTTTCCCCTCCATTGTAAGCGGCAATATGGCGCCTGTGGGACATACCTTACCGCATACGTTGCATTCATATTCGCAAAAGCTATCCGGATAATTCATTTTCGGCTGCAACAATCCGCCGATACCGTATTCCAACAATGACGGCGCAAGGACTTTTGTCGGACAGGCACTCACGCAGAGATGGCAGGCGCTGCATGATTGCGTGAAATGTTCCAGACTGACCGAACCGGGCGGGGTAATCGGCGGGGCCGCAGAGGCATGAGCTGTACGTATAAGATTGCGGATACCGGAATAATACAGGGACAATATATAACCCGCGGCCACTAGGGAACCTATCATCACACCCCGTCGCGCCGGCGACCAGACATCCCCTTCCTTCTTCCGTACGGACGGACGATAGCATATAACAGATTGCGGGCAGGCGGATATGCAATTAAAACAACCGACGCACCGGCTCTGATCGATCACAGCTTTTTCCGTATCAATGCAACCGGCCTTGCATACACCGGCACAGTTTAAGCACGCATTGCATCCGGTTTTATCAATCGTAAACTTAAAAAATGATACACGCGAGATCAATCCCAACAACGCTCCCACCGGACAAAGTGTATTACAATAAAGACGGCCGTATCTTAACGACAGGATTACAATCAAAATAAAAAAAACGCCGTTGACCAGCAAAACTGTAAAAATCAACGGAACCGTATCTTTAGAAAAATAATAAATATGAAAATATTTCATCAATCTTACCGCCGTATTATTCATCCATAAAAATAATGGCAGGATAAACTGTGTAATCATCCTTCCCAGAAGAGAATAAGGATCAAAAAGACTCAGCAGTGACATTGAACCCAGGGACGCGGTCACAATGACCGCGCCTAGCAGGAAATATCGCAGCAGATTACGCGGTTTTTGAAAAGTATGTTTTCTTCTCCAGCCGATCTTCCGGGAAAAAGCGATAAAAAAATCCTGCAGTGTTCCCAGCGGACAGAGAAATGAGCAATAAACCCTACCGAAAATCATTGTGACGATAATCACGAAAACAAATCCGGCCATGAAAATGACTTCCGGGTTTGTTAAGATTCTGATGATCGCGGGAACAAACTGGAAAGGCAGTATTGTTTAGGACAAGACAGTAGATATTTTTTCCGGGCCGCAAAACAACAACAAAAACAATGAAAAAATGAAGAGAGAAAATGCAATGCGGATTCTGGCAAGATTCAACTTGTTTTACCTTTACATGGTATAGGTAACAATTTTCAGCTGGTTTAAGTTCATGTTGCCCGTTTTCTGCTGATGCCCTATCTTAATGTAGCCGATGTCTTCCGGATTCCTGCCGAAAATTTTTGTTGCCGCGGCATCTACCGCGACGATGTCTCTCGAAACCAGCAATGTTTTTTTCAATGCGACATCAGCCTCTCTGGCGTCGCGCGGCCCGTCAGGGCCATCGCTCATCAGCACGCGATAAGCATCCACAATGTTGAGGTCTGGTTTTTTATACAGGCAGAAATCGGCAATGCACTGATCCAGGCCGCTGATATGATAGATCATGCGGTTTTTAACAATGCCCATCAGGTTTTTCATGGCAATGGACAGATGCGCGGAACTGTGATGTTTTAATACCGGCACGTTGATCAAGACATCGGCATCAAGAACCAGACGGTGAACTTCCGCCGTCTTCAACGTTTTTGCTCCCGCTATGGTTATCGCGCGATAACTGAAATCATCCGCCGGCACTATGATTCCGCCTGCGGCCCGAGCGGCATCTTCAATCCCGCTGAGCTGATAACAATTCCGGGTATTACCCGATGTCGGCATGACGACATTGTCGAAAACGTAAACCTTTTTCGCGCCGGCCTGATAACAACTCTTAACGATGGTTTTAACAAGAAGCGGATTGGTCGTGGCGCCGACTTCCGGTTTTCTCGGAAAACCGATATTGGGTTTGACGACAACGGTCTGGCCGTTCCGGACGAACTGCCCCATACCGCCCATTAGCGCGATGGCTTTTTTAAACATGTCATCGGGTTCGCCGTTTTTGACAGCAACAAGATCGGGAATGACTCTCGACGTTTCTTTGGCAAAAAGAAAATCCGTTTTGCCGAAAATGACGGCTCCCCCGGCGGCACAACCGAGCGATAAACCTTTTTTCAAAAATTCCCGGCGATCCGTTTTCTGCATCTGAGTCATATCATCCTGAAATTTTGCAAAAAATGGTGTTCTTAATGTTTGTAATATATGAAAAATGAATAGGGATGTCAATCGGATATAAACCTTCTATTTGACGGTGATTTCGATGATGAAGATTTGTCGGCAAAATTATGGTAATATACACATAAATTTGATTGGATGAAAGTATGAACCGGATAATTTACAAATCGAATAATCCTGGCAAAGGCGGTTTTTTGAACACCTCACCACAATTTGCGCCGGGAAAAAGTTTCCAAAGTCTGTTCGTCTGCTTGAAACCTTCATTTTTTATCGCCATGAGTTGTTTGTCGTTGTTTATGCTGAATTGTCAGGCCGATGTTGAAAAGGATTATGCTTCTGCAAAAGAAAGAATGGTTGTCGAGCAGATTGAGGCCAGAGGGATTCAAGATTCAAAAGTACTTCAGGCCATGAGAAAAGTGGAACGCCATTTATTTGTACCGGATTGGATTCGCGAAAGTTCTTACGAGGACCACGCTCTGCCCATCGGAGAAGGACAGACCATTTCTCAACCCTATATTGTCGCTTTGATGACGGAAGTCATTAAACCCCGGCCCGATATGAAGGTGCTTGAAATCGGCACGGGTTCAGGCTATCAGGCCGCAATTCTGGCAGAGCTTTGCCAAAACGTTTACACCATAGAGATTATCGACATCCTGGGAAGACGAGCCGAACAGATTCTCAAAAAGTTTTATAAAAATGTACATGTTAGAATTGGCGACGGTTATCAGGGATGGCCTGAAGCCGCGCCCTTTGACGCGATTCTCGTCACCTGCGCGCCGACAAAAGTTCCACAACCTCTTACGGATCAGCTCAAAGAAGGAGGCCGCATGGTTATTCCGGTGGGAAAATCAAGCGTGCAGGAATTGTACGTGCTCACAAAAAAGAATGGGCGGCTCCAACAGCAAACCATTATCCCTGTCCTGTTTGTGCCCATGGTGGACCGAAAAGGTAAAAAATATTAATAGGTGAATGTCGCAAAACATTTTTTGATTAAAATTTTTTTCAAGTAAACCTTATTAACTCATCTAAATTTTTCTTCGTTAATTTGAGTCAGAATCCATAATGGCGTGTCTTTCGCTTCACTGCTGACGTTCTTTTGTTTCCATGAGATATAATTCTCAATTTTTTCTACTGCTGCTTTGGGCGTATTGAAAAATTCAACGCCGGCCTCATAACATTTATCCTCAAAGACGATTTTGATCCATTTAACTTTTCCAAGAATTGTTATTTGCCTTTGCAATGTTTTCAATGTGAAATCTATTTTCAGGAGGGTGTCGACGGGGAAGAGGATATTCCCCCTAATTTTCGCACCAGACACAGAAATGTCCTCGCTGTAAATATCGACTGTTTTCTCTTTAGGAAGATTCTTTCCCCCGGCAATGACCGATATGGTTATCTCGTTTAATTCCTCCAACCGCCGCCTTTTCCTTTTTTCTACCATGACAACTCTAATTCCTCCTTTTTAAATCCGGATTAGCCGTCTTTTACATTTCACGTCGGAACCTCTTTGTCTTTTTTTAATTTAATTAATAAAATCCCTCGTGTCAAGAAAATATAAACTATTGATATAATTAGATAATGACACACAAAAAGGTTATTAATTGCAATATTAATATATAATTTATATACTAAAAAACCTAATTTTAAAATCGCATCATATTGTTTTTAACAAATAAATAATTTTAAACAATGGCCAACAAAAAAAGAAAACTGGGAGAAATATTAATAGAAAGCGGAATAGTTTCCGATGACCAGTTGATGAACGCGCTTGCTCTTCAAAAGAAAAGCGGAAAGATGATCGGCCAGACGCTTATTGAACTCGGTTATATTTCGGAGTCTCAACTCATGGAGGCTTTTCTAAAAAAATTCTCCATCAATTATATCGACTGTTCCAATTTAACCGTTAAGGAAGAACACCTTAAACTGGTGAACATGGACATGGCCGTGAAGAAAAAGATATTACCGACCAATATGTTGGGGAATACGCTTTCCCTCGCCATGGTCAATCCTCTCGACTATTCAACGATTGACGAAGTCAAATTCCTCTCCGGACGCAATATTACACCCCTTCTGGCGACAGAATCATCCATCATGAAAGCCATTGAAAAAAACTACGGCTACTGCTCAATGGAAAAAATATGGAATCCGTTGAACGAAATGCATCTGGATGGCGATATGCAGTTTAACCTGGATAAGAATCTTGAGATCAGTCCGCCGGAAGAGAAAGAGGAGACCAACCTTAAGATCGACGAACTCTATAAGATAGGTGAAGAACCACCCATTGTAAAACTTGTCACGCTTATCCTCATCAATGCCGTGAAGTCAAGAGCGACAGACATCCATATAGAACCTCGTGAAAAATACGTTAATGTCCGCTACAGAATAGACGGTGATCTGACGACGGTTCTGAAAATATCAAAGAATCTTCAGGCGGCAGTCACATCGAGGATAAAAATAATATCCACGATGAACATCACCATACGCCGGCTGCCTCAGGATGGCAGGAGTACTGTAAAATATGAAGGTCGAATGATCGATCTTCGTGTTTCCACCATTCCCTCATCCCATGGAGAAACAATTGTCATACGAATACTCGACTCGGCCATGGGTCTCATTCCCTTAAGCAAGCTGGGAATGCCGGACAATATCATAAGAGATCTGCTGGAAATGCTGAATAAACCCCAGGGCATGCTTTTTGTCACCGGGCCGACAGGAAGCGGAAAGACCACCACACTCTATTCCCTGCTGACACAGCTTTCACTGGAATCTGAAAGTGTCGTAACCATTGAAGACCCGATCGAATATGAACTTGAAAACATCAAGCAGGTGCCGGTGAATGAAAAAATCGGGTTTACCTTTGCAGCGGCACTACGTTCCATACTCCGTCAGGACCCCGATGTTATCATGGTGGGAGAAGTCAGGGATTCCGACACCGCTCAAATTTCCACAAAAGCGGCTCTTACAGGCCACCTGGTTCTCAGTTCCGTCCACACCAACGACACCATTGCGACAATATCCCGGTTGAGGGATCTGGGCATAGAACCTTATCTTTTAAGTTCCGCCCTCAACGGCATACTGGCGCAACGGCTCGTTAAGAAAATATGTGATAAGTGCCGTGTGGAATTTGAAATACCAGCATACCTTTATGATAATTATCCCTATCTCAAAAAGTTGAATATCGCCATCGCTTATAAAGGGAAAGGGTGTGAAGAATGCGGTTTTACGGGATATAGGGGACGAGTTGGTATTTTCGAATTCCTGCGCGTCGACAGCGATCTCAGAAAGGCCATCCCGAAATATAACTCCGACCAGGAACTCTGCAACCTTGCCCGGGAAAACGGAATGAAAACACTGATCGAAGATGCCTGCGAAAAAGTCGAAAACGGAACTACCACCCTAAAAGAAGTCCTGACAAAAATACACTATTATGAATAAATTTTATAATACTCTTTGCGGAAAACCGGGATCGTTTCGGCTCTTGCTGGTACGCTCTGAATAAAGCCAGAGATTATCTTCCCTCTTTTCTAAAGAGCTTAATTTGTTCCTGATAGCTTTTCATTTCTTCAGGTGTGACTTTTTCCAAAATACATTCCTCAACCATATAACCTGTCACCTTGTCATCAAATTGCATTCTGGCAGTGGTGTGACCGGTTACCTCCTGAGCGATTTCGTCTTTTATATGTAAAAATGTTCTCCCTCCGGACCTTAATTGATGAATAACCATATTTTTTTTTGGCTCCGGCAAACCCATCCGGGCAGCGCGGCCTTCAAAGTCCCGTCGATCAATTTCCGTTTTAATTCCATCCACCAAAAACAATATCCCACCGAATGGCAGCATCGTTGCTGCACCGGCAACCGAGCCGGCCGTACCCACGGCAATACTCGAATAGTCGGAAAATTTTCTGGAACGAAGTTCTGCAGCCGTCAATTTGCGAAATTTCAAAAGAATGCGATAGCCATAAAAATCCTTGAAGCTTTCCTGTAACTGATAATATTTCAGAGCGCGCACGATAAATTCCGAGACATGACCAAGATAAAGTTTTTCACTGGACGGTAATTTCACCGATTCCGGATTAACATCACGCGATAGCTTCAGGCAGCTGAAAAGCGTATCCTGTTCTTCCGGTCCTGATGCGCAACCCGGTCGAAGAATCACATTAACTTCTCCTCTCGTGGCAAGCGCTTTGACCTCTTCGTCATAGGGATCGAATTTTCTATCAAGATAATTCTTGTAAAATGTGCCACACCCGGACACACTCAGAACGAGTATGATACTGATTAACAGTATCATTGCCGGTATTCCCAAATATTTTACCTGCTGATTATTGCCGGCTTCAAACCGACAATCAGCATCATCCTTATCATGAACAATGTTTTCATGTTTTTCTCCCTTTTGTATAATCGGCATAGTGATTAATTTATACCTGTTTGGTTGCTATTCCATTTTCAGGGCCTGATAAAATAACGGCGTCGCCGGACTCGTCACCGTCGGGTCCGTCATCACGTTCACGCACGCCGGCTTGCCCGAGGCGAACGCACGCTCCAGCGCCGGAATGATTTCTTCGTCTTTCGTGACAAATTCGCCGTGTCCGCCGAGGCCTTCCACCACTTTCTCGTAATGCCGGACGCCCAGCTCCGCGCACTGAAGGCGGTCCGCGCCGATGGAGAGCTCCTGGCTGTGCTTGATCATGCCCCAGGCGCAGTCGTTGTTGATGACCACCACCACGGGGATGTTATGACGCACCATTGTGTCGAATTCCATCGCGTTGAAGCCGAACGATCCGTCGCCGTTGAGCACCACCACTTTTTTATCCGGCCGCGCCAGCTTGGCCGCCATGCCGAAGGGAATGCCCGTTCCCAGATAGCCGAAAAGCCCCGCGGCGGCGGCGATGACGCCCGCTTTCTGCCGAGTCTGGAAAGCAAGGCCGAAATAATTCGTATCGCCTCCGTCCGTAACAAAAACCGTGTCGTCGCCCGCGACTTTCTGAATCTGCGCCACCAGACGCACAGGATGAATTGGGTCTGTCGGCGTCTGTCGGATCCGGAGTTCGTAATCCAGCAGCGAGCGGCCGGCCGCTTTCAGCGTTTCAGCCCATGCGCTATGATCTTTTTTATCCACCAGCGGCGTCAACTGTCCGAGCACCGAACCCACATCCCCCACCAGTCCCGCATCCGCCATGCGGTTGCGGTCGATTTCATGCGGGTCGATATCAATACGTACCACCTTTGTTGTGGCCGGGATGAGACTGCCCGACATCAGAAGCCAGTTGAACCTCAGTCCCGCGGCAATCAACACATCCGTCTGGGGAAGGCCGAACATCAGGCCGACGCTGCCCATGTCCATCACCGAATTGGGGTGGTTGTCCGGCAATTCTCCGCGTCCGTAATTCATCAGCATAAAGGGAACTCCCGTCTTTTCGATAAATCCTCTGAGCACGTCGGAGCTTTCGCTGAAGCGCACGCCGCTGCCGCCGATCAACAGGGGATTTTTCGCGTTGTTGATAATGTCCGCCGCGGCTTTCAGATCGGCATCATCCGGGTGAACCGTGTATTTGCGGGTGGTGCGTCGGGGCATGGGCGCCAGCGATTCTTCAATTTTGACGCCCAGAATATCGGGCGGCAGTTCCAGAAAAACCGGGCCGGGACGTCCCTCCACCGCATAACGGAAGGCCATCGAGAGATATTCGGGGATTCGTTTGGTATCATAGCAGGTAGCCGCCCATTTGGTGATGGGATGCACGATGTCCATCTGATTGATTTCCTGCAGCGCGCCTTTCAAATCGTCGCGCAGCGGATGCCTGCCGCACAAAACCACCAGCGGCGCGTTATCCAGATAAGCGTTGGCAATGCCGGTCAGGCCGTTGGCAAATCCCGGTCCCGCGGTAAGAAAGCACACGCCGGGCTTGCCGGTATAAACCGACCAGGCGTGCGCCATCATGGCAGCGGCCTGTTCGTGGCGCACATCAATGGTGCGGATCTTGTATTCCGTGAAACTGTCCAGCACCGCCTCGATATGTCCGCCCGAAATGCCGAAGACGATATCGATATTTTCCACTTCTTTCAGATATTTGCCTACCAAATGCCCGCCCATTATCTTTGCCATGCTTGATCTCCTTTCAATAATCTTTGATCCTTGCGAACGACGAATTACCGACGCTCATTAATCCATACAGGTTGATGAATAATTCACATCACCAGTTTCACACCGTCGTTGAACCACTGCGCGAAAAAAGCCATCCCGTCGAGTTTCATTTTGCCGGCAGCAGCCGCCTTGAATTGTTCCGCATCGCTTTTGGATGCCATCACCCTAAATCCCGTGACCGCGTCCGACCAGACAATGGCCGCGTCGTAGAGGTGATTTGCTCCACTCTTAGAACTTACCGTCCCCTGGTCGAAAATGAAAAGCCTTCCCCATTTTCCGTCCGCCGTCTTGATCATGATTTTCACCTGGTGAATGGAACCGATGTAACTCCGGTAAGCTGGCTTAAATTTTGATGCCCATTTCAGAATTTGATACAAAATGAACAGGAGTGCTGAAAATCTCATAATTTTATCTCCCCCTTGAATTATTCTATGCGACTGTCATGATCTGAAGTGTGCAGCACCTTAACTCAAATAAAGAAATTTGACAATGACAAGAACGACCATTTATATTGTTATTTGCGGCCAGAGTAAAATATCTGATAAGCGGGTCCACGATATACTAACCTGTCTCACGTAGACTTTACCTTACATGGTGTGTCAACACAATCGATAACTTCCTGATGTTTGATTTTCCAATTCTATTCGTGCACGCAATCTTTCCAACGAAAATCACTCAGCACAATATTTCTTAAAACCCACCATCTGATTTTTTTTATCATCAACACACAAAAAGTTTTCCCCATTCTTCGTTTTTTTACCAAAAAGAAACGGTCAGTTGAGTTGTTTTGATTCGCCAGTGATAATCCAAGTGATGAATCCCAAAGCAGGCTTTGGTAACATTTCGTATCAAGCCACGAGGCATGTTGAACATCAAGGAAGGGGATTGCATCCCCCCTTACTCCTGCACCGCATTCAATATAGTATGTCGGGGAAAATTGAAAATCTGCTTCAGATCTTCTTATTACCAACTCCTTGCTTTAAGCCAGCTCAAATCTTTATGTAACATCGGTATGCTTTATCTGACTGGACATTATTATATTCAAATATTTTCCTTATTTTCTTCTCGGGAACGTAATATCCAAAACATAAACCCAACCAGTATAATAAACCCTATAATAATGATTTCATATTTTCTAATATCATCGAGAAGCAACTCGGCAGCGTGTCCAAAAAAATAGCCCACCGAGGTTAACGCTACCGCCCATGTAATAGCGCCCATGGCATTCAACATCAAATATTTAATCGACGAAATACCGCTGACCCCAATCAGAAATGGAGTAATAGAACGGATACCATAGAAAAATCTGAACAGAAGGATGACGAGATTTTGATGCTGATGTATCTGTTTCAGGATACGATCTGATTTAGTTTTCCATGACGGGTGATTATCAAGATACACCATCCCTTTTTCCCGTCCAATAAAAAAATAGAGTTGATCGCTAACGAGTGAACCGGTGAACGCAACCAAAACAACAATAAAAAAAGAAAGGTATCCACGATGTGCCAGAAACCCTGCCAACACCAGAATTCCCTCGCCAGCAAAGAAGGAACTTACCAGAATAATAATATATCCAAAATGGATTATGTATGCCTCCATCCTTATGTGCTAAATCCTAAATTTTAAACTTCTCATTCTATGAAATAGAAAAATAAAATTTTTGCAATGAGTGATGTTAATTGTTGTTTTGTTTATTTTTCTCCACGTCTTTCACTAATCTACTCAAGAGATTTAATTGTTCTTCTTGAATTGAAATCAATTCCTTCCATTGCTCCTGGCTGAGTAAATCTATTTTTTCATGAAGACCGATGACTTCAAGCTCGGCTTTTAAATTAACTTCATAATCATGTTCCGCTCGAAGTCTATCCTTATAGGCCTGCCGGTTTTGAGACATCATGATAATTGGAGCCTGAATTGCAGCTATCATGGATAAAACAAGATTCAAAAAGATATAAGGATATGGATCAAAAGATTTACTGCCCAGTCTAATTAAAATGAATGAATTAAGAATAATCCATATTGCCAGTACAATCACAAATATTATGATAAAAGCCCAGGATCCCCCGAACGAAGCGACTTTATCAGCCATCTTCTGGTCCAAAGTCAATTTTTCAAAATACTCTTGAATGACATTTTCCGATATAGGGGTTCTTTTAGATATGTGATGGGCAATATGTTTTTCGTGTTTAGTAAGTTTTTCGTACTCAGAACGAAAAAGCTTCTTTGCTGTCTCGTGTAATTTCTCATTCATCATACTATCCCCCTGCAATAACAGTCTGACATTTTTATTGAACAAGACATTATTTTTTGAAGATAAGTATAAAAATTACATTCTTGCAAGTCAAGCGACTTGGAAAATTTTTTTAATCATTTAAAAGATGATATTCTTCCCCCGATCATAAAGGGAAGTATTGATCTCCAACAAACCCAGGACCGTGTGAAAGAGATTGTTTTGAGTATATTCTTTAGTGATCCTGTTCTTCAGCATTTTTTTAGACTCATTAAAATCTTTTCCCAGCCAGAATATTGCCGCAATGTGCGTTTGATTGTCCGGCGCAATAAAATACGGAAGTCCATGGAGATACAAACCTTTTTCACCCAACGATTCACCATGATCGCTCATGTAAATCATGGCCGTTTCAAATCTTCCATCATTATGTTTGAGCAGTTTAATAACTTTATCAAGAAAATAATCCGTATACAAAATGGCATTGTCATAGGCATTACTTATTTCTTCATTGGAGCACTTATTTAACTCATTCGTCTGGCATGTTGGTTTGAATTTTTCAAACGACGGAGGATATCTCTTATAATAAGCCGGTCCATGATTGCCCATCTGGTGCAGAACAATCAAAATATCCCCCTTACTACGGCTGTCGATGTAGTTCTGCAGCCCGACAAGCATGCCTTCATCACGACACTCTTCATCGCAAATCGGATTTTTATCGGGTTTTCTGTAATCTTCATATTGCACACGTAAGGCGACCCCTTTGGAATCGGAATTATTTTCCCGCCATAAAATACTGACCTTGCCCGTGCGATTTATCACATCAAGCAGGTTTTCCGTCGATTTTCCCTTTTTCTCATTGTAACTGCTTCTGTCATACATCGAAAACATGCACGGGACGGAAACATCCGTCGATGTTCCGCAGGAATGGACATTTCTTAAACTGACAACATCCTCTTTTTTAAGCAAAGGATTGGTCTCTCTCGAATAATTATTAAGAGAAAATCGATCCGCCCGGGCTGCTTCACCGATGACCAGAATGATAAGTTCCCTGTCTGTGTCAGTTTCCGGAATTTTCGCATCTTCTCCAATACGTTTGAGTTCGGTATTGCGATCTTTAAATTTGATATTGAGATATTTCCCAAGGGAATAGAGGGAATATGTCGGATTGGTTCGATAACGCAACGGCTTATGTTCTCTCAGGAAAGACGTATAGAATTTGCTGAAAATTAAAACACAAAAGAATATAGCCGCCAGAGAAAACGTGATGATTTTCAAGCGGGAAATCAATTCAGCTTTCAGGGTGCCGCGTTTAAGCCCAACCCGATAAACAAATAAGGACGGCAATATCCCCAAAAGAAGAATATACAATATCAGTTTAAAACTGAACAATTCGGCGGATTCTTTCACATTAGTGGCAAAAATATTCTGGATCATGGTGTGATCAATGACCACGTTATAATTATTCATGAAATAGCCCGCGGTGGATGCGATGAAAAAAGTGAGAATTAAAACCGGTTTGATCGTGTATTTTGAAGAAACTAGAGCCAACAACACGATAATGGCACACGTCAAAACAATCGCCACCGATGCAAGAAATCCTATGTTAACCCAGAAAACAGGATAAACTTTTATTACATCTCTGAAAAAAGCGAAGTTGTCGAACAAAACTAGAAATATGGCCGATATGATAATGAGCTTTGCGGTTGTTATTTTTTTCATGCCTTCAGCAAGATTCTTATTATGTGTTCAACCTCTATCGACCACGGCTGGAAAGTATAACAGATACATTATATAAATACCGGCCCCAAACCGTAGCCAAATCCTGCAACGTCTGCCGAGAATCTTCTTTTGCACTATTGATACTCTGTATGGCGAAATTATCCTGAGCAGAGTGATCTCTCGATTTTTTCAGGATAAGCTGGTCTCCAACTGTCCCATCGGAACGAATCATGGTCACTTCACATTGATCGCCGGTAATTCGTACTTTGCAGAAGTGATGATTTTTATCTATTTTTGCCAACCATTTTTCCATGGTTGCATTATATAAAGAAGCACCTCCACCACCCGTCACAATGTAAGTAACACCTTTTATGCTTGTTGTGCGCTCATAGAGATGATCGTGACCGGCAAATACCAGCGTAACATTTCCCTTTTCAAATAAAGGACTCAAAACTCTGCGTTGATGGATATTGCTGCCGTGTTTTCCCGAACTGTAGAACGGTTCATGGATAAAAATGATTTTCCATTTGTAAGGGGATGATTGTTTTAAATCTTCGGCAAGCCACTTGTACTGGGATGAGCAGGGATCAAAAGATAAATAACTGTTCAGTGAAATAAAATGGGCATCTCCGATATTGAACGAATAATACGCTTCACTGTGATTGAAATTATTGACCGGCAGAGAAAAATATTTAAAGTAAACACTGTCTTTCACGTTCTCTTTTCTGTCATGGTTTCCTGTTGTGGAGTAAATGGGAATGATTTCGCCGGTATTCGTTTTATCGCAAATAACCGAGAAATAATCATGCCAGTTGGTTTCTGAGTCTTTCCGAACGAGATCCCCTGTATTAATAATAAGAAGAGGGTGTGTCTTCCGGATTTGCTTTAATATATTGACGTGATTTTGGTCATTGGGTTGGACATCTCCATACACGACGAAAGAAAATTCTTCTCCGGCTCGTACTGCGGTACGAAAATGGTATTGCTCTGTTCTTCCTTTGGATGGAATTCGGTAGTAATATTCTCTGGAAGGCATCAGTCCCGTAATTTTCATACTGTGAAAGCGCTTCTTTAAGGGATCTCTTATGGTCAATCCGCAAGCCGCCGTCTCACCATATTCAATGATGGACTCAACAGGGACTTCGGTATGCCAGCTGACAACGATGGAATTTTCCGTTACCTGAGACAGGTAAGGCCTCGAGGTCATACTATGACTTTTAGCATTACAAGAAATGATCAGTAAACAAACCAGCAAAAGAATAGTTACGTTCTTAAGCATTTTTCTTTTCCATGACGAATAAAGGGAACTTACCCAAAGAACCAGCCCGACATACTTCAAAAAACTCTCGCGCAACTCCCAAAAAATAGTCCGTATTATATTGAGCAAATTTACGAGACGCTTTTGCTTTTTCCTTTTCGATTCTCGGAAGCTGATCTATTTCTAATCGTCCCGAAATGATCAGTCTATCAGTACATATACGAGACAACCTCCGGAATATTTCATGATGGCTGCCATACGCGTCTGGACACAAACCGCTGCCCCAGAACAGATAGTGATATAAACCTATTAATAGAACGGTCTGAAATGGTCCACCATAAGTTTCAGGATTGCTTGATACCATGTCAAGGGAAGCCATATAAAAAAAAGCTTTCTTCTGTCCCAGATATTCTCTGACTATATTCGGGATATGAACAAAAGGCTCGTAAACATCGACGCCAACGGATATATTACAATTGGGTTGATTTGCTGCATGCAGAGCATAAAAACCTCGGCAACATCCAATGTCAATGAAACTCTTTAGCGGTTTTGGATAAAGAGCTGTGACCGGCCTCAACCTTTCATAGAGTTTAAAGCTTGGCATAAGCTTTTTTTGAAAGATCATGTAATTATGGTTTCTTGGATAACCTTTTAAGTGCTGATTGATTTCTTTTTCTGTTTCACTTGGGAAAAACGAATTGAGATTATGTCCAATCTGAGTCGCATAGCTCAAGATATTTACCACTTTTGTTCTGGTTCGTTGAGGGACATCCAGGTTGAATATCGCGCCAATTCCATCCGGCCTTTCCTGACTTTCTGGGATAAGTTGATATGGATGTAATATGTCAGTATTTGTTGTTTTGCTGCTCATTTTTCCGTTCCTCTGTTTTTCATTACCGTTGTCGAGACGGCTTTTATTGGCGGTTGTTTAACATATGAAGGTTACGAGAAGATTATGCGAAGATTATGATTTTGTAATGTATGAACCACTGAGAAAAATTAAACATGAAAAGGAAATCCGGCGACAAGAATCTTTCACCTTGATGAATGGATTAAATACGTCGTGAAGCGCATATAAAATTTTACAAAGCAGGAGGGCAGAAATAATAAGGAGATACAGCTGGGGACAAGCTATCTGGGCAGAATCACCGTAAAGGTGCTGCCTTTGCCATGTTCACTGGTTACAGTAATATCACCAAAATGGGCACGGGCAACCGCAAGGGCCAAACTCAAACCTAGTCCGAATCCTTGTTGCGAGCGGCTTTTGTCGCAACGGTATAGTCTTTCGAATATGTGCGGCATATCATCGTCCGAAATTCCGATTCCTGTATCCTGAAATATAATTTTAATCATGTCATTTTCAGTATGCGCTAAAACGGTCACTGTTCCTCCGGCAGGAGTATATTTAATGGCATTTTCCAATAGATTGATAATCATTCTTTGAAGACCGTGAAAGTCTCCTCTGAGAGTCACATTGTCGGGAACCTGGTTCAAGTATTGAATCCTTTTTTCTTCCGCGATGGGAGAAAACAGTTCAAAAGCGTCTTTGATGATCTGCGACAAATCGACCGGCCCTTTTACCATTTCGGAGATGCCCGATTCCTCTTTGGAAATCATCAGCATGGTGTTGATCATCTGAAGAAGGTCATCACATTCTTCTATGATATCCGCAGCAAGTTTGTGAACGTCCTCGGAACATCCCGCCTCATTTAGTTCTATCTCGGCTGCTACCCTCATTCTTGTTATCGGAGTCTTAAGATCATGGGCGATATTGTCAGTCACTTCACTCAAACCCTTCATCAGGCTTTGGATATGGTCCAGCATGCGATTGAAAGATTCAGCCAGCAGTTTCACTTCGTCGCTCTTTGATTTTATATGAACCCTCCGGTCAAAAAGTCCTTTTGATATATCCGATGCAGCTTTCGTTACCTCTCCAACCCCTGATAATGCACGGCTTGCCATAAACCATCCGATTACCGCGGAGAACAGCACAAAAAAGAACATAATGGGTGTAATAGCAGCATAAATTGTATTCAAAGAATTCTCTTTTTCTTCTAACGAAACGCCTATCTGCATAATTTTCGCTGAATCAATCTTTCCATATACGATACGTATTTTATGTAGTCTCCCGGAAATGATCTGCGTATCAAACGTATAAGCGGCCCCACTGTTTATTCGATCCAAGGCATGCTTATTGATCTTAGCATTTTTCCAATATGTCATGTCCGATGTCGCCATCACATTGCCCATTCGATCCATCAGACGCAGAAAAATTTTATCCTTGCCTTCCGATTCCGCCTCTATATTCATCGCTTTGGTGGTAGCATCAGTGCCCATCAACGCCAACGTAGCAGAGACTTCATCCAAATCTTCCAAAAGACCTTCGTCGATATCCCTGTCGATGGAGTGTGAAACCATGATGTAAAATACGCATAATGCCGCAAACAGAGAGACGGCGAAAATGATTGCATACCAGAGGGTAAGCTTGAACGCCAGTTTATGCCGGATTTTGTTAACGATCTTTAAGAACATATCCCGCTCCACGAACCGTATGTATTAGTTTATGTTCAACATCCTTATCGATCTTATCTCGTAATAAACATATTCGCGCTTCAACAACATTGGTCATGGGGACAAAATCATAATTCCAAACATGTTCCATGATCATGGTCTTCGAAACTACCCGGCCTGCGTTGCGCATAAGATATTCCAGAAGGGATAGCTCTTTAGGTTGTAGATCAATCCTCTTCCCCGCCCGGATAACCTCCTTTTTAATAAGATCCAGCGATAAATCGGCTACCTCGAGTCTTGTTGTTTCCTTCGCTCCGGTCGCACGTCGGACCAGCGCATATACCCTGGCTAAAAGTTCTGAAAATGCAAAGGGCTTGGTCAGATAATCATCGCTTCCGCTTTCGAGTCCTTTTATTCGTTCTTCCACGGATACTTTAGCACTCAAAATAATCACAGGAGTATTGATTCGCCTTTGGCGCAAATTGCTTATGAGTGTAATACCATCCAATTTGGGCAACATACAATCAATGATCGCTGCATCATAGGATTCATGAATGGCCATATCCAGCCCATATTCGCCATCCGCAGCATGATCCACAGCAAAGCCAGCATCTTTGAGACCACTAATAATAAATGAAGCGGTCTTTAAATCATCTTCAACCAAAAGCAATCGCATAAATCATGTTCCTATTCTCATATGTTACAATCAATTTTTTTTCTGAAAAATTGATTGTATGTTTTGGTATTCACATAAGCAGTTTTTCTAATATTAATAAAATCTACTAGCAAATCACGCTTATTTCAAGATTTATATAATTTACCGAGAAAATTTTTGTTAACTTATCAACGACCCTTCTGCATTTTTGTTTTAGTTCATTATTTGTTTGTTGCGGAAAGAATTTCTCAGGGGCTTATTTTCTCAAAATACTCAAAATCATTTCAAGATTTCTCCAACATCAAGATGCCCTGTCCGTCAA
>ENA-ORXD01001672-ORXD01001672.1-sediment-metagenome-genome-assembly--contig:-NODE-1672-length-17207-cov-3.592469_pt1 | contig 17207 bp, 16 predicted proteins | sample MGYA00237862_ERZ511471 | MGnify/ENA metagenome assembly ERZ511471
GCGGGAAGATGGAATTGCCGGTATTGAGAATGCTTCATCCGAAATGGGCAAAAGAGATGGAGCATGAAGGCAAACTCATGGTATCTAAAGAAGAGAAGTAGGAAACAGAAACGCATTATTCAAAAATTGAGGGGCTTGCAGACTAAAATCGGCAAGCCCCTTTTCATTAAATTTGTCAAAGCCCGCATAATATCAGGCGGAAAATTCGGCCAGAAAAGATCGTTCTGCTTCATAGGTGCCGATCAATATCAGTTCTTCCTCCTTGCCAAGTTTGATGGTCGGTTCCGGGTTAATATAAGTATTTCCTTCCCTGACGATGGCTATGACCGTACAGCCTGTTTTTTTTCGGATGCCTGAATCCATCAGCGTTGTTCCAAAAAGTGATTTCGGTGTCGGAAGATGGAAGATATTCAATCCTTCTGCCAGCAGCATCGTTTCCTCATTGATGAGAAAATTAAATATTGTGTTGGCGCCGAGCGATGCGTATGACATCACAAAATCAGCGCCGGCGCGGTGAAGCGTGGAAACATTACGGTCTTCGCTGGCGCGGCTGAGAATCTGCATGTCCGGTCGCAGGCTTCTCAAATATTTTGTCAGATAGATATTCGTTGCGTCATCGTGCGACGTGATGATGGCGGCAGGCGCTTTTTCAAACCAGGCTCTTTCCAGAGTGTGAATATCGGCCGCGTCGCCGAATACAAAATGAGAGTTGCCTTCATTTCGTCTCCGGCTTTTTTCAATGATAAGATAGGGGATCTCCTGCTGCTGAAAACGCGCTGCCACAGCCAGTCCGACTCTTCCTCCTCCGACAATGATGACCGGATCACCGGCTATTTTACATATATGATAGAAAGAATAAACCTCGTCATATTGCGCGAGCGAGGTTTCCAGTCCCGCCAAAACAAGAACGCTTGTCCGTTCAATAATATAATCCGGTTCGGGAATAATGAATTTGCCTCGTTCCCAAATCCCGATGACCGTCAATCCGAACGTTTCCCGCAAATTGCTCTGCGCCAGGCTTTTCCCGACAAGCGGTGTTCCCATCACCGGCGATTGCGCGATGACAAATTCTTTGTATCTGTTGATAATATTGGATTTACACTCACCGGCGACGGTCCATGCTGCCAGAGAGCTTCCCATGATATCATAAAGCCGCAGAACCAGAGAGCTTCCTGCCAGTTGGAGAATATCCACAGAGTGCGGTGATTCCGCTGTCGTGATGATGGGGATATGTTCAAAATCTTCCCGCAGAGTTAACGTAATATTTGTATTCATCTGGTCACTGTTCGATGCCACGACCAGAGCGGCATTTTGCACACGCATCTTGGTGTAGGTTTGCGGATCGTCAATATTACCGAGGGCAACCTTGATGCCTTTATCATACAGGTCAAGCGCCCTTGACAAATCTTCAATAATAACGACATAATCCTTCTTGTAGCTTTTCAATTTTTCAATCAGCGCTGCGATAACCGGGTCGAAATTTGTTATGATAATATGGTTTCTGGTATCGCTGGGAAGTTCACGCGGCGCGCGGTTTCTTGCCTGCGCTTCCATCCACGGCGCGAAAAAGAATTTAATAAATATGAAAGGAAGAAGCACCAAAAGAAGAATGACTCCGGACAGGAGAACAAAAATGGAGAAAGCCCTGCCGAGATCACTGGTGAAAGTGATGTCGCCGAATCCCAGCGTGGACATGACCACCATGGTCCAGTAGAAACCGGTGATCCAGGAATGCTCCTGCCCCTCCATCGCCATGATATAATGGAACAAAATGCTGTAGGTGGTAACCAGCGCGATGATGACGAGAAGATACTTTACCAGCAGACGGATATTGGCCTTGACTATTTTGCTTTCGACAAAGGAACTGACGACAGCAGGTAAAAATTTCATAGGAATGGTATCCTTGTATAACAACAGTTTTTCATTGATTTTATTTAATATCGGTTAAAGTATAGAAATTACGATTATGTCTGTCAATTAAAAAGGATTCCGGGTAAAGGGTGACGAATTTCTTGTTTAATCCAGAATGATATTCTGCAAAGCTTCTTCAATATCAACATATTTGAATTTAAACCCCGCATCGAGGAGACGACAGGGAATCACGCGCTGGCCTTCCAGCAAAACAGAACCGAATTCGCCGAGAATCAATTTAATCACAAAGCCGGGTGCCGGCATGAAAGACGGCCGGTATAAAACTTTGCCAATGGCCTTGCCTAAGTCGGCATTTCGTACCGGCTGGGGTGAACAAAGATTTACTGCGTCACTTATTTCCGGATGTTGGAGCAAAAAACCAAATGCCTCAGCCAGGTCCTGCATATGCACCCAGGAAAACCATTGCCTGCCGCTGCCCAGCGGTCCACCCAGGAAAAATTTGAACAAGGGGATCATCTGTCCTAGCGCGCCGCCGTTTTTTCCCAGCACAATGCCGAAGCGTGTAATGATGATTCGCGCTCCTTTTTCTTTCGCGCGCACAGCCTCCTGTTCCCAATCATAAGCCAGCCGCGCCAGAAAATCATTGCCTGCGGACATATTTTCGGTCAGTTCCTCATCCTGATGAAATCCGTAATAGCCCACGGCCGAGGTACTGAAAAAAGTTATTTTACTCGCATCCTCGGGCAGAGCCTCCACCACATTGCGGGTTGTTTCAATGCGGCTTGACCGCAGAATTTCCTTTTGTGCAGGTGTCCAGCGACTGAAGATGGAAGCTCCCGCCAGATTGATGATCACATCATGATGCTTGACGGCGTTCTGCCACTTTCCTTTGATGGTCGGATTACCTTCCAAATAAGAAAGACCGGTTATCTTTTGAGTGGCTTCTTGCGGTGTGTGGGTCAGGATGGTAACAGTGTGACCTTCGGAAGTGAATTTTTTTGCCAGAAAAGTTCCGACAAACCCCGTGCCGCCGGTCATGAAGATATTCATGAAAAACTTCCTTGAATAAATATAAAGCGCTTTAAACGGTTTTATCTATGGCTACTTTCCGTCACCAATCAATGGCAATACTTTTTCAATACGGAAATAGATCAGGAATTTTGATCCCGTGTCGTACTTACGTCCCATTCCTTTATATTTCTTACGGCGGAGTTGTTCAATCAAAGGACTGTCTTTATCCTCATGCGTTTTCGTCAGATAAAGCCTGTATCCTTTGTAGGATCCGTCTTCTTTAAAAAGGTATATCGCGGAAGGATTCTTTTTCAGATTGGCGTGAGTCAGCCGGTCGGAGGCGATGAACGCAATGGTCTTTTCGTCTATAAAATGCGGCCTTCCATAGACCGCGGCGTTAACCTTTCCCTGATCATCGGCAGTGGAAAGAACACCGACACCGTTGATTGCTTCAAAATAGTCCTGAAGATTCATATTGTCTCCTTTTCATTTCCAATCTTTTCAGGTAAATTACGTCATATTCAGGGAATTGTAAAGAGGGAGGGCAGATAAAAAATGAAAAAATGCTCATTGTCTTCGTCCTGTTTTTGGCCGGTTGTGTCAGCGTGCCGGAAAATATAAAACCCGTGGATCATTTCAGTTTGGAGCGTTATCTGGGGAAGTGGTATGAAATCGCGAGACTGGATCACTCCTTCGAACGGGGACTGACTTCTGTGAGCGCCGAATACAGTCTGCGCACCGATGGTGGTATCCGGGTCATCAATCGCGGTTTTTCGAAAAAAGACAATCAGTGGAAAGAAATCGAAGGCAAGGGATATTTTGTTGATCGTCAGGATGTCGGGTTTCTGAAAGTTTCTTTTTTCGGTCCGTTTTATGGCTCTTACATCATTATCGAACTGGATAAGAAAAATTATTCCTATGCTCTGGTCTGCGGGCCGGATAAATCTTATTTATGGATTCTGGCACGCACGCCGCAGTTGGATACGGGTTTCATCAAGAATCATCTGGTGGATAAAGCCGACGCGTTGGGCTTTGACACCACGAAATTAATTTATGTGTCGCATGATAAGTAGGCATCATCTTTTACATTGAAAAATATAAATGAAAGATGACTTATGTAACGTGCATTTTTTTGAATGTGTACGAATCGATACAATACGCAAAGGACTATAATGACCGACTTTTATTTTTAATAAAGTGGTCATAATTAAGAGAAAGAAAAAAACAAATCCTCGCTGAGCGTCGTTCTTGTACAAGCTGCTGATTTATTTAAGAGGCAAACGACAAAGCACATCCGATACCTCGTTAATCTGTTGAATTTTTGATTTCTTCTTTAGATTCGGGTTGTATAAGTTCCTCAACTTGCTGAAATATCATGTTCCCAAATGTCATCATGAGAATCGTTATGAAGATTACCTGGGTCACTACGCCGATGTTCATAAATGAAAGGGACATTGCGCTTGGTATGCTCAAAAAGAGTAATATAGTAATCAAACCGCGCGGCGCGAAGAAGAGCAGCGGACTGAGTGGTATTTGAAGAATCATTTTAAAATATAAAGCGCGCAGCAGGAAGATAATTGCAATCAATATGACGGTTATTTTCAGATTATTGATACTGAACAAATCAGAAAGACTAATGAAGAATCCAAACATTAGAAAAAAGAAAGAGCGCACAATAAAAGTTAGTTCGGCTGCAATATTTTTAAATCCGCTTAAATCATCATTAAAAGTGTCAAAGCTAATTATTTTTTCAGAATGTTTATTTTTAAATATTTGGTTGTTGTTCATCACCAGTCCAAAAATCAGCACAACGAGTAGTGATGGTAAATGAATAAGTTTTGCTAAAGAGTACACTAAAACAATAACCGTCATTATAAAGACGTATTTTACGTGATGATTGATTTTATGAAGCATATATGCAAGCATGGCACTGACAATGATAGAAGTGATTAACGTCAGAACGAGTTCCGCAATAAACCGAAATACTCCCGAAGAAAATGAACCACTGGATAATAAGATGAAATCAAACGCCAAAATTCCTATGATGTCCGACATGGCACTTTCATAAGTGACAAAGTCACGATCGTTTTGTAATAATCCTACTGCCGAGGGAATGGCAACGGCACTGCTAATCACAGATATAGGAATGATATTTATCAGGAACATTTTTATGTCGTAATCAAAATAGTAAACAGCGACATAAGTTAACAGACCCGTAAAGACTAAGAAGAGTAAAATGGCCGAGGATAAGGAACGGATGATCAACGCACTTTTCTCTTTGATGAGCATCAGATCGAGGCTAGCTTCCAATACAATGAGTATCAGACCCAGGGTTCCCATGACGGGGAGGATTCTGTTCATGTACGGTATGTGAAGATCGAAATATTCTGAAATGTAATGAAGCGCCAATCCGGTAATCACAAGCATGAGCACGCTGGGGATCTTTGTGTGCTTTGACGTGATATCAAAAAAATATGCTAGAAGCACCATCAGACAGAAACCTATTAAAATATAGTAAGTCATTATGAAATCCTTTTTTATAATATACTTGCGTCTCTTTTTTAATTTTATTAAAATATTATTGTCGGTTAAACAAGTTATTTATTTTTAAGTAGTTTTAAAAGTAAAATAAATCATTCAAGACAACGTTTATTGAGAATGCAGAAAATAGCTCTTTGGGCTTGTAATAATAGAATAATTAAAATAATAAAAAACATTTTAAGGAATAAACTCAGGCAGAGCCGGGCTATGTAATGATTCAATGGCCTAGCATTCCCCCGTTTTTGGAGGTTATGGCAATGTTCAATATAATTAAAGGAGGCATTTGATATGAAACTTCATACACTATTATTAATGTTTGTGTTGGCAATGATAGTCGCTTTTACCACTTTAAATTGGACAGCATTTATCACACCAACCGCATTATCGCTGGGCTTTACCCATATTCAAATGCCATTAGGTTTGGTCATGCTTGGATTAATGCTGTTTCTTTTGGTTATATTTCTCTTTTTTGTGACATATATGCAAACACTGTCAATACTTGAAGTCCGTAATCATTCGCGAGAATTGAAAATCTATAAAGAGCTTGCTGACAAGGCGGAGGTTTCACGCTTTACCGAATTGCGCACATATTTAGAGAACAAACTGTCTGAACACGAAAATCTTCATATGGTATGTAAATCTGAAATAATTGCAAAAATTGAGCAAACCGGAAATGATCTCAAAACATTGATGGAAGAGACCGGTAATACGCTTGCCGCCTATATTGGTGAGATGGATGATCGTATGGAAAACAAAAACCAGGAAGGCAATAAAACATAATTTTAAAACGGAATATAGAAAATTTAGTATAAATATAAAAGAAAAAGTCGTCAGGACGGTTGCCGAATACTCAGTGAATATTTAAATGATCTAGTCAAGAAAAATTACAATTTATAGAAACGTAGTTGAAAAGCAGTGAGTTCGAGATTTATCCCTTTTATTTTTGTATAAAAACAGTTCTCGTCGGGTATGCGAATTCAATTTTTTCATCCGCGAAGCGGCGGAATATTTCCAAATTGATTTTTTCCTGAACGTCCATATAAAGATTATAATCACGATCAGTAATAAAATAAACGACCTCGAAATTCAGTGACGAATCTCCATACTCTTTAAAATGAACACGGTCAAATCGCGCGAAATTTGTTTTTTCAATAATATCCTTAACAATTTCCTTGATGATCTGTAATTTCGCAAGGGACGTTTGATACACAACGCCAAAGCTAAAAACGATGCGGCGTTCAGACATTCGTTTGTAATTGTGTATGCGGGTCTTCAGAAGATCATTATTAGAAAATATAATTTGTTCACCGCTTAGACTTCTTATTCTCGTTGTTTTCACCCCGATGTGTTCAATGGTGCCGGAAAGTGAATCAACGACGACGAAATCGCCGATAACAAAAGGCTTGTCCAGAACGATGGAAAGCGAAGCCAGTAAATCTCCCAGGATATTCTGCACGGCCAAAGCCACGGCAACGCCGCCAATACCCAGCCCGGCGACCAAGCCGGTAATATTCACACCGAGGTTGTCAAGAATCAAAAGCAGAACAATGATCCATAGGACAAAACGGGCAATGAATCCAAGAAAGGTTATGGTTGTTTTACTGGAGATATCTGCCTTCGCTCGTTTTTGAATTATTTTGTCAAACGAAAAAGAAATTCCTGCCCCGGCCCAGAATCCTCCCTGCAATATTAAAGTTAGAATCACGATTTTTTTCCATAATTCAGCCGTGGAGGGCGTCAGGGAAATCGAATATGATGCCAGATACGCTGAGGCGACAAGTAAAATAAAAAACTTCGTTTGCTTGAGGATGGCGATTAAAAGATCATCGATTTGATTACTTGTTGAAACGGCCAATTTGGATAATCTGCGGACGACTATTGTCTGGATGATTTTTAGAACGGTAAATATCAACAACAAAGATAATAAAGCAATAAGCCAATCCTGCAATTTGTTGCCCAAGTAAAATTCCTGTAAAAAATCCATCGTTTTTCCTTTTGTTAAATGAAATTATTCGTCAGATTATTTTGAACATTTCTTTTTTTCAACACTCTGTTGATTTCACGCAGAAGTCGTAAAACTTCGTGCTGGCCCCTGAGATAGAAGCGGGCCTTGCTGGATGTTTTTCTTCCCACTCGGACAGTGAAAAGATTAGTCTCTTCCAGATGAAACACATTTTCATCCGTTTCATCGTCCCCAACAAATAGTCCTTTTTCCCGTCCAGACTTTTTCATCAAAATTTTTAGGGAAATGCCTTTATCCGGTGCATGGGGGGGGATTAGATTTTCAATAAATTTGCCGCCTATTCGCAGAGGTTGCGGGACTAATTTCTCCATGACTTTAAGCACGTCGGCATGAGTCTTTTTAATGTGAGCGGCATGGCGATAATGAATGGATAAAGTCAGCCCTTTATTTTCTATTACCGTGTTATCCAGGCTTGCAATTGGTCGAAGATCATTGAGCTGGGATTGCCATTGTTCAACAATTCGGGCAAATTCATTTTCTCGGTTTTTCCATCCGGGAAGACCTTCAGCGCCATGATTTCCGATGAGGAAACGGGGCGATATGCCAAGGTGATGCAATGCGTCTCTGCGTGAGCGTCCTGTAATAACTGCAACGGTTGCCTGTTTTTTTAGAATGGTAAATTCCTTCCGGATGGAATTGGGGATTCCTATGACACAGGGTTCTGGCGCTATTGGCGCTAACGTGCCGTCAAGATCAAAGGCAAAAAGCGTTGTGTTGTCGATAAAATTTCTCATTTCAGAAAGCGCGGTTTTTCCAAAAAGATATTCTGGTTTTTTATTTAGGCTCATGAATCCATTCCGATCCTGGCGGCCAGTTTCTCTCTCTGACGTATTTTTGAAGCGTCAATCAGCATCCGCCCCGCCCATCTGTAAACATTGAAATCACGGACCATGGATCGCATGCTGCGCATCCGCTCCCGCTGTTCAAATTCGGGCATGGTCAGAGCCTGATAGAGGGCTTCGGCCGTTTGTTCAATATGATAAGGATTAACGATCAGGGCTTCATATAGTTCATGCGCCGCACCGGTAAACCGGCTGAGTATCAGGACGCCCTGCTCGTCATCGCGAGCGGCAATATATTCCTTGGCGACCAGGTTCATGCCATCATGAAGGCTCGTGACCATGCAGACATCGGCAGCGCGGTAGTAACGGTTGACATCTTCCGGCTCATGATGTTCGACTCGTAAATAGACCGGTTGATAAGCGCCCTTGTCGAAACGTTGATTGATGTGCGTGGCCAGTGTTCTTACGCGGGCTTCAAAAGCCTGATATTCTTCAAGTACCGAGCGCGAGGGAGCGGCGATCTGGACAAAAGAAAATTTTCCGACCATCTCCGGATAGTTTTCCAAAAGACTTTCCATGGCTCTTAATCGTTCGAGAATTCCTTTTGTATAATCCAGTCGATCAACGCCCAATCCGATTAAACAATGGTTATCGATCTTTAAAAATTTTCGGATTTCAGCGCGGCACTGGGCTACTGAGGGTTGATCCTCCTGCCAGGGCGAAGGCCACTGAATCGATATGGGGTAAGCCTCCACCAGAGTGAGATTGCCGCCGTGAGAAATTGTTGAGGCCACGTGATCAACTCTTGTCTCCAGATATCTGTCCACGGTTTCGAGAAAATTTTTGCAGTGAAAAGGCGTGTGGAATCCCAGAATGGTACTGCCCATCATGCCCTGCAGCAGGTCTTCCCGCCAGGGGCAGATGCCGAAAGATTCCGGATTGGGCCATGGGATATGCCAGAAGGTGATGATCGTTGATTTGGGAAGCATTTTACGCAACATCCCAGGCAGCAATGCGAAGTGGTAATCCTGAACCAAAACAACAGGATCTTCTCTGTTTGCTTCCTTGACGACGGCATAGGCAAAGCGCTGATTGATGTTTACATAATGTTTCCAGTCGCTTGTCCGAAAAATTGGACGGACATGGGCTATATGGCAAAGAGGCCATAACCCTTCATTGGCAAATCCATAATAATATCCTTTTTCCTCTTCCCGTGAAAGCCAGATACGCCGTAGGGTGTATTTAGGCTGGCCGGGAGGAATGCTAACGTGATCGTTTTTGTCTGCAACTTCACGATCGGCCGTGCCTCCGCCGTGGGCGATCCATGTTCCTGAGCAAGCCTTCATAACAGGTTCGACTGCTGTTACGAGACCACTGGCCGGACGCTGAATTTCAATACCTTCCTTCCCTTTCATATGAATATAAGGTTCACGGTTGGAAACAACCAGGATCTGTTCTCCCGCTAATTGTTTGTAAAGAAGCTCCCTTAATTTATCCGGATTCCAGGAGATAGTGGCATCGTCGGCCAGTCGTCTTTCTGCGTCCATGGTCCGAAGCAGAGAGCGCAGGTCGCCCATCAGAGGTTGTAACTCGGAATTAGCGGCTTTGGCAAAAGGTTTTACCAGACTTTCACCACGCAAAAGGGATCGCACCCCACTCATCCATCCACGCCAGCTTAAATGAGCAACCAGCACGGTAATAAAGGATATGACAAGAAAGAGAACAACAAATAAAAATACAATATACTTGCGTGTATCTGCACTGCGTGACTCTATAAAACTCATGTCGTGAATAAGGAACAGATACCCGGACGGTATTCCGGCGATAAGGACGGGTTTCACTGCGACATGAACCATGCCACTGGGCAGTTTAAGAACAGAAGGTTTTTCCGGGGCCTCTGCATGAGGAGAGGGGCAGGCTAGATCGCTTGGAAATTTAGGCGTTCTGTACAGCAATTTACCCTGACCGTCACAGAAGCCCATGGCAAAAAGTCTTTCATCTTGTATGACACGTCTCATCAAGGCATTAATTCTTGTTGTATTTCCTTGTTCCCAAAATTCGCTGAGTGTTTCGTGGGTCGTGTTGGCAATGAGCTGTGAACGTATATCAAGGTCGCGCGTAAACCAATGCAGGGTAAGCTTGTCCACCAGAGGCAGTAATGCGAAAGCCAGTATGGTCATTGCTACAATCAGAGGAATAATGAAACGTAAAGTAAGCCGTAAAGAACGGAAAGACGGGATTTTTTTTTCTGATTGAGGATTCATAAATAGTTCCTCCTTTAAAATGCGCTGTCCCAGCGTTTGCTCAGTCGAATGGCGGCATTGATCAGCCCGACCATACTGTATGTTTGAACAAAGTTTCCCCAAGATTCCCCCGTGTGTGGATCAATATGTTCGGCTAAAAGTCCGTGACGATTGCGTCTGGTCAGAAGATTTTCAAACAGTTCCCTGGCTTCGTCCACACGATTCAGGGCGGCTAAAGCATAGAGATACCAACAAGTACAGACAACAAATGCATTTTCTGGAATGCCAAAATCATCGGTTTCTACATATCGGAAAATGTAATTGCCACGTTTGAGTTCCCGTTCAATGGCCGCGACCGTTTTCACAAAGCGCGGATCATCTGCGGGTAGAAATCCTATGTCATGAATAAGCAAAAGAGTTGCATCGAGAGAATCTCCTTCAAAGATACCTGCAAAGGCCTGTTGTTTTTTACTCCATGCCCTCGCGCAGATTGTTGTATGTATTTGATCAGCCTTGTTTCGCCAGTAAACAGAGCGTTCCATTAATTTTAGTTGAGCAGCAATCCTGGATAGGCGGTCGCAAGCTGCCCAGCACATCATGCTGGAAAATGTATGAATGTGAAATATATTTCTTGTCTCCCATGGCCCGGAATCCGGCTGATTATGTACGGCAAAAGCCGTTTCTCCTAAACTTTCCAATCGTGAAAATAGTGCATGGACCCCTCTGTGAGCGAGACGTTTATCAAAGAATACATGAGCCACCGCAAGAATGGCTGAACCGTAAACATCATGTTGGATTTGGTCACAGGCCTGATTACCAATCCTGACCGGTCCCATTCCGCGGTATCCTTTAACACTGGCCACTTCCCGTTCGGTGAGACGGGCTTTGCCGTCTATGCTGTAAACCGGCTGTATATGTCCATTAGGAGCCCCTGCTACCAAATTGATCAAATAGCTTAGATATCGTTCCATGGTGTTGGTTGTGCTGAGACGATTTAGTGCGTTGACGACAAAATAAGAATCTCTTAACCAGCAGTACCGGTAATCCCAGTTGCGCCCCGAGTGAGGCGCCTCTGGAATAGATGTTGTGAGTGCCGCAATAATGGCGCCGGTATCCTCAAAAGTATTCAGCTTCAGTGTGATCGCCGCGCGAATGACTTCATCCTGCCACTCATAAGGAATGGAGAGATCACGAACCCAGTCGTGCCAGTTGGCAATAGTTTCTTCCAGAAAACGGCGGGAAAGTTCCCCGATGGCGTCCGGAATCGTTTCATCGGGTCCTAAGATGAGTGAGGCAGAGTCTTCAAGGAAAAAGGGAGTTTCTTCCAGCACCGCAGTCACGGATATGTCAGTCGTCAATCGCAAGACCCAGGAAGGCGCCACATAGCGTACATGATGACTTCCGTGAGTCATCGTGTAACGATGACTGCCGTATTCATACAGGGGACGAACACGTAAACAAATACGAGGCGTGCCACGAATTTGACGAATTTTTCGTATCAGCATCATGGGCATGAACATCCGGCCGTGTTGAAAAAATCTCGGCGCAAAATCAGTGACTTCAATGACAGCGCCATGTTTGTCTGTCATCCGGGTTACAAGAACAGCTGTGTTTGGCAAATAAAACTGTTCGCTGCTCACTTTATCCAAAAGTTCGATTAAACAGTACCCAAAACCGTCGCCATCGGCGTGTTCGCTGAGCAGAGAGCAGAAAACAGGATCCCCATCAAACCGGGGTAAACAAAACCACGCAATTTCAGAGTCTTTATCTATCAAAGCGCCTATATTGCAGTTGCCAACCAAACCAAGTTCAAGAGAGTTTTTCATAAAATATCTCAGCAATAATTAAGAAACAGTGTTGATGATCATCTTATTCCATAATAGCTGTTGTTTTATCCTATAGGGTTAAAATAATTTTTGATGTTCCAATTCTCCCCAGATAAGCGCTGCCGCTCCCAAAATTGCACTTTTGCCTGTTTTCATGCCGGATAGCATCAGCTTTATGGTTCCTTTATACGCTGTGAACAAAAAGTCTTCCATATACCGCCGAGTCGGTTTCAGCAGCAGGTCTCCGGATTTGGCCATTCCGCCCACAATAAAAATTGCTTCGGGGCTCGTGTGAGCCACCGCATCAGCCAATTTCATTCCCAGAATTCGTGCGGTGCGATCAAACGCTTCCAATGAAAGAACATCGCCTGCCTCTGCCAACTCATGTATTTTCTCCGCCGTTATTTCATGACGACTCATAACTTTTAAGGGGCTCGGTTCTTGTCTTTCGGTAAGCAAAGTTAAAGCCGTCTTAATAAGACCTGTGGCCGATACATACGTTTCCAGACATCCTTTCTTGCCGCATCTGCAAGGCCTTCCTTCCGGGTCAACGGTAGAGTGCCCTATTTCTCCCGCGAAACCACTGTATCCATAGAGAACCCGACCATCTACAACGATACTGCTGCCGAGACCGGTGCCTACAGTAATTACCAAAAAATGTTTCATCCCGCGGGCATTGCCAAAAAGCATTTCTCCAATGGCCGCAATATTTGCATCGTTGGTGATCGCCACAGGTACATCATAGTATCTCCGAATCAATCCCTTGAAATCAACAATTTTTCCCCAGTTTAAATTAACAGCCTTTTCGACTGTTCCGCGATAATAATTGGCGTTGGGCGCACCGATTCCAATGCCGCGCAACTGATGGGATGGTGACAAACCCAGTCTGAGGTCCTCAATATGCCGGTGCAACCGTGATACAAATTCTTCCACGTCATCGCTCGCGTTTGTTCCCATAGAAGCCTCGGCAATGATCATGCCTTCGCGGTCTGTAAAACCAAATGATGTATTTGTCCCGCCAATATCGATTCCTAAAACGATATCTATGCCCGACATGCCGTTCTCCTTTTGTCTTCAACGTTCAAAATGGATATTTATCTTTATCAATAGTTAATTTTTCAATACAGTAAAAATTGATTCAGAACAGAATATGTCAATATTAAGATTACAAGCTATTTACAGATTTGCTTTTGTAAATCATCTTCTTGCGATTTTGGAACTATTTTTTTCCATTTTGCATTATCATTGGAACGCTGCAATAATATATTACCTGATGCATCATAACAAATGATGGATGTTAAACGTGAAAGATTTTTACGACAATTTATTTCATGCAAGGTTAAATCATATGCCAGACTCTCTAATTGTCCCCTCGTATATAGTCCGCTTTTTACAAGTTTTTGAATATCCCTTTCCTTGTGCGCATGAGAATATATTAATTTTCGCCAGATTTGAACAACTTTTTTCGCTTTATGTTTTATGCTATTCTTGTCATATAAATAAACAGATCCTTGGATAATCCTTCCATATTGAATCCAATTTTTTTTATTATTTATTACCGGTTGTATGGATGATTTGTTCTCGGTTGCGCAGATTTTTTTATGTAATATTTCTCCCACACTGTTAGGCGCAATACGTTCCCAAGCACTATTTACAATATCTTGATTTATAACTTTTCCTTTATGATCATAATATAATATTTCTTTTACTTTATTTAATTTTTTTACACAGTCGACTTCCAACATGGATATACTGTAATCATAATCCTGATATTTTATGGATTCCTCTGATTTATGCTTTTTCAGGCTTTCAATTTTTTCTTTTTTTTCGTCATCCGTGATCGTTTTATAACTCCAAACCGATTTAACATCAGATGATTTATTGCTATTTGCAATATGGTAATAATAAACACTTCCCCCTTGACTCTTTGCATAATATTCCCAGGTTTTATTTTCTGCTGACTCCGAGAAACAGAGAGGCGAAATCAAACAAACAGATAAAAATAAAACGTGAAACAGTATAAATTTAACGAAACCAATTGCTTGCATTATCTAAACTCATCAAAACTAATATCTTAGGTTATTTCTTGATAAAGTTAATAAACAGGGATATTTTTTTTAAACATGTCTATGATGATATTTTCCATTGAATACAGGCCTATGGGAGCACCTATCAGCCACTTGGCGGCAAAAATCGCACCCTGACCAAATGCTGCTCTGCTGATACTTTGATGAACGAGTCTAATGGTTTGATTCGGCAGTCCGAAGATGATTTCATGATTGCCGACAATTCCTCCCACGCGGATCGAATTAATATGCCTGTCTTTCTCCAGTCCTAAAGCATTGGCAATCTTAACAGCAGTCCCTGACTCTTCCTTCTTGCTGCGAAAGTGTTCTTCCACAATTTCAATATCGGCGTGCGGGGCAATATTTTGAAGTATCTGTGAGGCAACTAACAGAAAATTTATACCCAACGTTATGTTTGGTGAATAAAGTACGGCTGTTCTTTCCGCCAGTTTTTTTAACTCGTCCAAGTCTTCTTTTTTGTATTTAGAAATCGCAGAAATAATTTTAGTTCCGAATTCAACGGCCGGAGTATAACTTTTATGTCCTTTGGCACTTGAAAAATCAACGATGATATCCACAGGATAATTTTGAAAAAAAACAGACGACACCTCGCTAACCGAAAATATGGGGGCGCCAGTTGCTTCATAACCTAAAAGATGTGTTGCATATTTATGATTTTCTTTGTGAGTACGCCTTACGATCCACTCCAAATCAATAAGACCGTCCTTGAAAAATTCGTTTGCCACCATGCGGCCTGTTTTTCCGAATCCAAAAAGACCTATCTTGATTTTTTTATTTCTTTCATTTTTCTTCATTCGTAAAGACCTTAACTTTCAAGAAGCGATTAACGATGTCTTCAACAAGGTTAGAAATAAAAGAACAAAACCCGGGTACGATCATTATGAAAAGCACGAAAAATACGACACTAATCAGCAACTCTCCAGACGCATAATGTATCTGCATTTTTGAACGTCCACTAAAAAACCGCCATCTGATTAACATCATCAGATGGCGGCCCGACCATCAACACAACTCTCCATAAGTCATTTTAATCTTATGGACCCATTTTTCTTTTGCTCACATATATTTTTATACAAGGCGTTAATGAAATTTGATTTTTCATGTACCATACCGATTGATAAAATGCAAGCACGATACTATTTTTTTAGATTAAAAATTAAACGATCTATTAAATACTTGAAGTATTTTATTGTTTGTTGAATTTAACTTTTGTTACTTTCAGCGCGACTAATTTACCCCTCTTTTCCCTGTAGTCTATTTTTACGAAATCATTTACGCAAATATTCTCAGCGGGTTCATCAAGCGTAAACACCATGATTTCCGAATCGCCCTTTATGATACGTTCAATTTCAATGGATTCATCAGAAATCTTTATGGCCTTGCCCATCGCATGCATGGTGGCCTTTTTAACAAAAACTGTCTTTGCTTGAGGGGATTTATCTTGATGAACTGATTTGTCAGCCGCCAAAGATAACGTCGGTAGAATCAGAAAAAAGCCGATTAAGATCCACAGGGTTTTTCCCATTATAAATCTCCGTTAAGAAATCGATCAAGTTTCTTCATGAAAGAAAGACATTTTTTTTATTTACCGAAGATGGGGTGTCGCTTGGCTGCCAGATTGACTATACGGCTGCCCATTTTTCCATAGGAGTAACCGACTTCGGCGGCAGCGCTCGTCATAGACGTATACGGGTTTATGTCTGGATTCGGATTAACATCAATTACATAAAAGACACCATTGTGATATCTTACATCAATGCGCCCGTAGTCCCGGCAACCGGTTACCCGATAGGTGGCCAGCACGATTTGCTCGAGCACAGATTTTGCCGGTGGCTCCAGTTCAACAGGCACACGCATATCAATATTCTCATAGAGACGCGATCCGGCAACGTACTTGGCTTCGTACGTAAAGAGACGATCGCGAAGATTCGTCAGTGCGCCATAATCCATCTCCACGGTAGGCAGCAGAGAAATATTTTCATTTCCCCAGACGGCATTAAGAAATTCACGACCATTGATGAATTCTTCAACAAGGGCCGGTTGTTTATATGTTTCCATAATAAACGCTATGCGGTTTGCAAGCTCGACTGGAGATGTTACAATGGATTCGGGAGAGATGCCGATGCTGCAGTGTTCATGGGCGGGTTTAACAATGGATGGGAAAATATTCCACTTGCCGGCATCCGGATTTTTGAAAACCTCCCAGGGCGGCGTGGGGATGTTCGCTTCGTTCAGAATGCGCTTGATTTCTGGTTTATCATGCGCCAGCGAAAGCGTATCAGACGATGAACCGGTAAAAACAAAACCCATCTGTTCCATGACTGCTGCAACTTCTGGTTCGCTATGCGGGACACCGGGAAGTTCTTCACACCAGTTGAATACAATATAATTTTCAGGATTATAGGCGCTTAACCGGCTGGCCAGGCAATCGTCTTCGATTGCCACTATCTCAACAGGATGACCGAGCTCATTCATGGCGCTGCTGAGGGTTGCAACGTCCTGTTCAGTTTCCAGCAGTTCTTCCGATGTCCATTCAGGATTCAAATTGTGCAGCATCAGAATGGGTAAATTATGCCGGAGATTATCCATCATGTTTTTGCCTCGTCACCTGTTTGAAAGATTTTCATCTTTCGTTAAATCATTTTGGCGAAAAAGTTTTTCCGGAGAAGAACGATTTAATTTATTTTAATATAACAAAAATAATTGGAAGATTTCAAGAGAAATAAGATTTATTTCTCCAATGCATTTAACTTGCAATTCCCCGCAGCTTGCTGCGGGGTCACCATATGTGCTAATCTTGGTGAGTGAAAGAGCGAACAGAG
>ENA-ORXD01001673-ORXD01001673.1-sediment-metagenome-genome-assembly--contig:-NODE-1673-length-17201-cov-10.900199_pt1 | contig 17201 bp, 18 predicted proteins | sample MGYA00237862_ERZ511471 | MGnify/ENA metagenome assembly ERZ511471
AAGGAGCGGAAAGGTGAGAAATCACGCGCGAAGCCCTGTCTCTCGCAACAAGAGGCGGGGCTTCGTGTTTGTGGGGATGGATTGAAGAATAGGGCTCTGCCCCTATTATGATGAATTCTGGTGCTAGCCTAATGAGGAGACTTTTTCATGTGGACAGAGTTGCTTAAATTTATTGGCGGTAGCGCAGTTTTATTAGCCGCTATTGCATGGCTCATACGGTCCTTGATTAGTCACCTGCTAACAAAAGACATAGAAAAATACAAATTTGACTTAAAGAGAGAAGGCGATAAAGAACTCGCCGCAATTAAAGCCGTCCTTAACATTGAAGCCTTAACACATCAGATTAGGTTCTCAAAACTTCATGATCGTAGAGCGGACGTAATCGAACAGCTCTATAAAAAAATCGTTGCACTCGAAAATGCTGGAGGTTGCCTCGCAGTAGAACTTGATAATCATATAGGTGATTATGGTGACCTGAGGGAAAAAGCAGATGGTCTTATTGACAGTTACTTTGATGTATACTCATTCATTGACAGTAACAAAATTTATTTTTCAGAAGGGCTCTCGAGCAATATAAAAGATTTCAACGCTCTATATGCCGATCTTTCCATAGCGATATATTACCTATCAAAACCTGATGATAAAGAAGATTTCATTAAAAAGTTTCAGGAAGAAAAGAACAAATTTAATTCTCAAAATGAAACGATAAAAACAGTGATTGAATCTGATTTCCGAGAACTACTCGGTGTCATGGGCTGACAGAGTCTTTGGGCGGATCGCAAAAAAACGCGGTCACCTGAGAGCCCATACAATATAAGATGAAATATAATTATCCGTAGAAGATGTGTCCATAAAGTTTTCATTCTGATCATTGCCCCCGCACCAAATTAAAAGAAAAGGGGCTGACCTTGCACAGGTCAGCCCCTTTGTGTGTCCATGGTGCCGAAGCCGGGACTTGAACCCGGACGGCCGTAAGCCACTACCCCCTCAAGATAGCGTGTCTACCAAATTCCACCACTTCGGCATTCCGCCGGAACCTAGTTTCTTTCCGCGTTTTTGTCAACAGAAAAATCAATCGGCCGCCTCTTTTGCCGGTTCCGGTGCCGGAGTTGTTTCAGCGCCGGTCTCCCCGGCCGCCGGGACGGTCCGTTCGACCCCGGGCACGGAGGCGCCTTCCATGATCGAACCGCTGGTCTTGTGGGTCGAAGAGTACGCGAGCCAGAGTGATGTCAGCATGAAGAATATCGCGATAAAGGTGGTTACCTTTCCGAGGAACGTCCCGGGGCCGCTGCTCCCGAAGACGGTCTGGCTTGAGCCGCCGAACGCCGCCCCCATGTCGGCCCCCTTGCCGGTCTGCAGCAGGACGATGAGGATCATCCCGATGCACATTAAGATGTGAAAGATTACTACGGCCGTATGCACTATTTATTGATCTCCTTATCTTTCTGAAATCGTATGATGCCCGCGAACGATTCAAATTCCAGGCTTGCCCCGCCCACCAGGGCGCCGTTGATGTCCGGCTGCGCCATCAGGCTGTCTATGTTCCCGGGGTTCACGCTCCCCCCGTACATGATCACCGCCTGGGAGGCGTACCCCTGTCCGAAGATGGAGGCCAGCGTTTCCCTGATGAATCGGTGCGCTTCCTGCGCCTGGCCGGGCGTCGCGGTCTCCCCGGTGCCGATCGCCCAGACGGGTTCATACGCGACAGCGACTTGCCTTATATCACCAGTATCTATATTATTCAATCCCTCTTTTATCTGCCCTTCGAGGATCGTGAAGGTCGTCCCCGCTTTCCGCTGTTCCAGCGTCTCTCCGATGCAGAATATGGGTCTCAGACCGGCCTTCAGGGCCGCGCGCACCTTCCGGCTGATGATCCCGTCGGTCTCGCCGAAGAGGGTGCGCCTCTCCGAATGTCCCAGGATGACGAACCCGCAGCCGGCGTCGACGAGCATGGCGGGGGAGATCTCTCCGGTGAAAGCGCCCTTCTCCTCCCAGTGCATGTTCTGAGCCGACAGATGCACGGGGGAGCCCTTCAGGATCTCGCCGACGGCTCTGAGCGCCGTAAAGGTAGGCGCGATGACGATGTCCCTGTCCCCGGGTTCCGGGAACGCTTCCCTGAGCTGTTTCGCCAGTGCGACGGCCTCGGGGACGGTCTTGTGCATCTTCCAGTTCGCGGCTATCATCGGTCGTACCATCGTATGTCTCCTCTGTGTAATTTCCCCCGCTCCGGTTTCTCTCCGATGTAAATCGGAAGTTCTCTCATCCCGGGGCGCGTATCCGCTCTTGGTATTATACCCCGAGGTTCGATCGGATCACCTTCCCGTAGAGGGCGCGGGATGATATTCTTCGAGTACAAAAAACAGGCCTGTTCTTCGAGGAACAGGCCCGCGGGAGATCGGCCTACAGGTTCGCAACCTTTGCGATGATATCGACGGTCCGGCTCGAATACCCCCACTCGTTGTCATACCAGCTTACAACTTTTACCATATTACCGATAACCATAGTACACAAAGAATCAAAGATGCTCGATGCGGGGTTGTGGATGATGTCTGAACTGACGATCGGCTCGTCACAGTACTGGAGGATACCCTTGAGCGAACCCTCGGAAGCGGCCTTCACGGCGGCGTTGACTTCCTCGACCGTGACTTCTTTCTTTAGTTGGGCTACCAGGTCGACACAGCTTCCGACCGGAACCGGCACCCGCAGGGCCATCCCGTCGAGTTTGCCCTTGAGGGCGGGAATAACCTTGCCGACGGCCTTGGCCGCCCCTGTCGTTGTCGGGATGATGTTCATCGCCGCGGCCCGCGCGCGGCGCAGGTCTTTGTGAATCATGTCGGCGACGTTCTGGTCGTTGGTGTACGCGTGGACCGTCGTCATCAGGCCTTTTTCGATCCCGAAGGCGTCATGGATCGCCTTTGCCAGTGGGGCCAGGCAATTGGTCGTGCAGCTCGCGTTCGAGATGCATCTCACCGCGGGTGTCAGTATATCATCATTGACGCCCAGGACTACGGTCGCCTCGATATCGTCCTTTGCCGGAACGGTCAGGATGACCTTCCGGGCGCCGGCCTTGATATGGTCAGCGTAACCGCCCTTGGGCGATTCGGCGGAGCGGAATACGCCCGTCGATTCGATTGCGACATCGATACCCAGGTCTTTCCAGGGCAGCTCGGCAGGGTTTCTGACGGACAGCACCTTGATCGTCTTGCCGTTTATCACGAGGGTACAATCCTCCGCCTCGACGGTGCCGCTCCAGGGCCCCATGACCGTGTCGTATTTGAAAAGGTGCCCCAGCGATTTGGCATCCGCCAGGTCGTTTACGGCCACCAGCTCCATATCGTTCCGGTTACTGATGATTCGCGCTATGACTCTCCCGATTCGGCCAAATCCGTTGATCGCAACTTTTATTGCCACTTCGCATCTCCCTTTCGTTTGATATTTGGTAGTTCTGAAGAGGGTACAAGTTTTACATTCTATGTGCAGTCGCCGATGCTGTCAAGTATTTATTAACAAACCCGTGAAGTTGACGAGTGCACAGTCCTGTCGGGCTTTTCCAAACCTGCCCACAACGGCCGTAATGGAATTGAGGGGGTACCCTTTCGGGTTCTCGGCGGGTCTTTTCCTTATTTTCTCAGGCCGTACTTGATCATCTTCAGTTGCAGCCCCTTGCGGCTGATCCCCAGTCGGTTGGCCGCCCGCGTCACGTTCTTTCCGCACTGCTCGAGCACGCGCGCGATGATGTGGCTCTCCACGGCCTCGGCCTGGCCCTTGACGATCTCCTTGATCGATCCCCCTGTCGCCTCCGGTCTGATCGCCTCCGCCGGGAGCGGGGTAAGGATATCGGCGGGGAGCGCATCGTAGCGTATGACGTCGTCGGTTGCCAGAAGGATAAGCCGCTCCAGGAGATTTTCCATCTCCCTGATATTCCCGGGCCAGTCGTACTCAGTGAAGAACCGCTCCACCTCGGGGTCGAGACACCGCACATGCCGGCCCAGCTTCCGGTTGAATTTGTCGATGAAGTGGTTCACCAGGAGGGGGATGTCGCTCTTCCGCTCCCGGAGCGCGGGAAGCAGAATCGGCAGGACATTGATCCGGTAGTAGAGATCCTCCCTGAATCGTTTATTCTGGACATCCTGGAGGAGGTCCCTGTTCGTCGCGGCTACCAGCCTGACATCGACCTTGATGGTCTGCACCCCTCCCACCCGTTCGAATTCCCGGTCCTGGATCGTCCGGAGCAATTTCGCCTGCATGTCCTTCGGCAGATCGCCGATCTCGTCGAGAAAGAGCGTCCCTTCGTTGGCCTGTTCGAACCTGCCGATCTTCCGGTGGACGGCCCCGGTAAAGGCCCCCTTCTCGTATCCGAACAGCTCGCTCTCCATCAGGTTTTCGGGGATGGCCGCGCAGTTGATCTTGATGAAGGGATTCCCCTTCCGCGGGCTGTTCTCATGGATCGCCCGGGCGATGAGCTCCTTTCCCGTCCCCGTCTCTCCCGTGATCAGGATGGTCGTCGGGGTCGGCGCCACCGTCTTGATGATGTCGTATATCCCCAGCATCGGTTTGCTGGTCCCGATGAGGGCGTATTGATCGTCGTCCCCGGAGGTGAATACTAGTTCGTGGTCACTCAGCGACTTTGTCTTCGCCGCCTTCGCTATGATATTCTTCAGGTCTTCCTGGTCGAAGGGTTTGGTAATGTAATCGAAGGCGCCTTTCTTCACGGCCTGGACGGCGTTGGCGATGGTGCCGTGGGCGGTGATGATGATCACCGGGAGTGACGGGTATTTGTCGATCACCCGGTTCAGGAGGCCGATGCCGCCGAGACGCGGCATCTTCAGATCTGTGACGACGACGGAGATATCCTGTTTCTTGAGGAGATCGAGGGCCTCGAACCCGTCGGCGGCGGTCGCTACCTCATACCCTTCCTTTTTCAGCGTGGCGGACAGGACGAGCCGCATGCTCTTTTCGTCGTCGACGACCAGGATGGTCTTTTTTTCCAATGGTTTCATTCCGTTCACGCGGATTCCGCACCGCCGATCTTTCGATTCTCCACCGCTCTCTATCTATTACAGGCACGGGGCACTGTCAAGCGCCCGGGGTCTCTTTTATGAAAAGGAGGGCTGTGCCCCTTCGATGGAGACGCCGGTGGGATCACGATTCATCCGCCGGTATCTGGATGCGGAAGATAGAACCATGCCCCGGTGAGGAGGTGACAGAAATGGTCCCTCCATGGGCCTTGATGATCTGCTGGGAGATGGCGAGACCGATACCGGTTCCCTTCTCCTTGGTGGTATAAAAGGGTTTAAAGATACGTCTCATCGACTTTCTGTCGATTCCTTCCCCCGTATCTTCGACGACTATTTCGATACGGGGACTGCGTTCCCTGTCGATCATCCCTGCCGACATCGTCAGTATTCCCCCCTGGGGCATCGCCTCCACGGCGTTCAGAACGACGTTCAGGATCGCCTGGACCATCTGTTCGCCGTCGACCCAGACCGGGGGCAGGTCCCGCGGGATGTTCTGTTTCACGACGATCCCTTCGGGGAGATGCTGCGCCTTGATCAGGGTGATGATCCGTTCCAGGATGTCGGCAATACTCCGGGTATCGGGTTCGATCGTGCCCGGTTTCGCATAGTTGAGAAAACGCGTTACCACGTTGTTCAGCCGGTCTATCTCGCTCGTGATGACATCGAAGAGCGCGTGGTTTTCCTGGGTCTCACTGTCGGATTTCAGGTACTGGGCGGCGGCCTTGATCGACCCGAGGGGGTTTCTGATCTCGTGCGCGAGGGTACTTCCCATCTCCTCCAGGAGGAGGGCCTTTTCCCTCTCGACCTCTTCATCGATCGTATAGAGGGAGCTGAGGGTCCCCCTCCCTTCCGGGAAGAGGTACATCCCCGCCTTCTTGAGGATCAGCTTTACAGGGTCGATGAAGATGACGATAATAAAGGACGTCATGAATATCAGGGTGAATGGCGGGGTCTCCTCCCTGCTGCTGAAGACGGCGAGGACGAGGTAGAATGTGATGGTTGCGAACACGATCAGCAGAAGGACGATAGCGGCCCGGACCATGATCTCGTAGAGTTCGGGAAGGCGGGGATAGGTGATGATGATCAGGATGAAGTAGATCAAGATTGCCAGGGCGATATCGGAGAGCGGAGGAACGCCGGGACGGTAGAGATGAGCAATGTCAGTCAGGCTCAGGAGTGCCGTGGCGGCGCACGCAACGGCCACGTACGCGAGCCTTTTTCGTTCTATCCCGTCGGACGCATGGCGTATCGTGTGGATGAGCATTCCGAGACAATACACCAGAACAGCCCCTGCGTAGAGGTACAGGATATCTGCCGCGTACCGCCAGTAAAAGAGAAAGGGAAAATAGACGGCGGCAATAAGTACGCTTCCGAGACCCGCATATAACGCCGGACGTTGAGAGGGCGTCCTGCGGTTGCCGAGGAGGATGTGGCTGAAGGCGACCAGCAGGGGGGGGATCACCAGGAGGGACAGTGCGTGAAAGGTCTTCCAGAAATCGTTGGGAAAGATCCCTCCGAAGAAAACCCCCGTCTTTTCGAGAGAAATGCCGAGACACAGGGCGGCGAAGGTAATGTGGAGCGGCCGTTTGGTCTTCTTTATAAACAGGGAGGCCGCAATCGTCAGGCTGATCGCCGCCAGGGCGAATGTCTCCATCCACAACCCTCCTCTGCAAGTACCTGCCCGGCATCGCCCCGGCCGCGTGAACCGCCGGGGTGCAATCCCGCAGAAAAAATGCTATCATACACCCATCGGCATTACAAGCTCGGCGGAGGGTCCTTTTGTCGGGGAGGTCCTGCCTCGACTGAAACTATGGGTCCGCAACGAGAAGATATCGTCCCGCTCAGCTGCGTAATCCTTTACTGACTGCGAAATATGTTACGCACCTCCGTGCTCCCTGCGCCTGCCGGCGACGGAATGCCGTTGGGCCTGTATTGTTAGGGTATTTCAAGGTGTTGCATCGGGACGCGGAAGTCGGAGGGCAACGTGGCATGCAATGTGCGTTGTTGTGAGGAGATAAAGTATGTCCGGAGAAAGGGTTTGAGGACGACTATGGACGAACGGAACGTGGCGGTTGTTTTTCCGGGTCAGGGATCACAGCGCCCCGGTATGGGAAAGGATTTCTACGACGCGATTCCGGTGAGCGGTGATACGTATCGCGAGGCCTCGGACGCCCTGGGATGGGACGTCGCCGCCATGTGTTTCGAGGACGACGAGAGGCTGAACCTGACCGAGTTTTCTCAGCCCTGCATACTGGCGACCGAGATTGCCATGTTCCGGGGGCTCCAGCTCCTGTACGGCTTCGCCCCCGGTTATTTCGGGGGACACAGCCTCGGCGAGTATACCGCCCTGGTCGCCGCGGGGGTGCTGCCCTTTACCGACGCCCTGAAGACCGTTCAGGCCCGGGGGCGCCTCATGCAGGAGGCGACGCCCGTGGGGATGGGGGCGATGGCGGCGGTTATCGCGGACGGTCTGGATGTGGACGGGGTTCTGAAGGCGCTTGAAGGGCTGCCGGTCGATCTGGCGAATGATAATTCCGCAGATCAGGTTGTCATAAGCGGCGAGGCGAAGGCGGTTTCCGAAGCGGAAGGGAGGCTCAGGAAATCCGTCGGCGATAATCCCTCGTTCCGTTTCATTCCCCTGAACGTCAGCGCCCCCTTTCACAGCCGCTTTATGGAGACCATCGAGGGGAGATTCAGGGAGGTGTTGTGCGGCGTCGAGGGAAGGATGCAGCCCGCCGAGGCGAAGCGGGTGACGGCAAACTTCACCGGCCTCTTCCATTCGGACAAGAGCGGCGAGATCATCGACAAGATGGTCTCCCAGCTCAGCCATACGGTACAGTGGAGGAAGAACATGAACACCCTCGCGGCCGTGGCGAATTCCATCTTTGAGATGGGTCCCGGCCGTCCTCTCAAAGGATTCTTCAAGACAGTGCATCTGGAATGCCAATCCATTACGACCCTTTCCGGTGCACAGAGGGTATTTGAAAAGGCCGGCATACCTCAAAGGCACCTGTGACAGATACACAGCAGTACAGTTTCACCCGGGGGAGGGAAGACGTCTCCAAGGTGGAGTTTCATCGAAGAGCGAGGGGCCGTCCGACGAAGGCCCTGTAAATCTTTCAGGAGAATGGCCATACCATGGATTTCAATCTTACCGACGACCAGAAGATGTATGTGGAAACGGTCCGGAGATTCGTCAAGAATGAGATAACACCCGGCGTGATGGAGCGGGAACGGGAGCATGCCTTTCCCTTCCATGTCATCGAGAAGGCATGGGAGATGGGACTGATGAACCTCTCCATCCCTGAATCGGTGAAGGGATTTGAGGTGGATACCATTTCATCGGCCCTGATCGTCAGGGAACTGTCCTATGGCGACACCGGCGTCTCCACATCGGCGATGTGCAACGATCTGGCAAATTTCGTGATTACCCAGCACGGAAACGACGAGCAGAAAGAGGCCTTTCTCACGCCCTTTGTCGAGGCCCCCATCATCTCGGCCTTCTGCCTGACCGAACCCGGTGCGGGCTCCGATAATTCTGCGATGACGACCTTCATAAGAAAGGGAGAAGACGGGAGGTATGTCCTCAACGGAGAAAAATGTTTCATTACCAATGCCTCGTACGCGTCGCAGTTTACCGTTTTCTGCAAGACGGGAGGGCCCAACAGCCTGATGATGGCCTGTGTCATCATCCCGCATACCGCGCTGTCCCAGGCGGATGTCGTCACCCAACCTTCGGGGGCGCGGGTGATCTCCCTGCCGGGGGGCGGCAGGATCACGACGGGAAAGCCCGAAGACAAGCTCGGACAGCGCCTCTCGAATACGGCGACGGTGACCTTCGAGGATGTTGTCCTCGATGACCGTCAGATCATCGGGAACCGGCGCCTCGGCTTCAAGTACGCCGTCGACGTCCTCGATTACGCGCGGCCCATGGTGGCGGCGATCGGCGTTGGTCTCGCCAGAAGGGCTCTCGATCTCACGCTGGAATACACGAAGGAGCGCAAGCAGTTCGGGCAGAGGATCTGCGACCTACCGGTCGCTCGTGATACGCTGGTGGCGATGTGGAAGCGGGTCGAACTGGCGGACCTGGCCCTGATGAAGGCGGCGGTCAAGGTCCAGGAACGGGATGACGATCGTGGGATGTACGCCTCCCTGGCAAAGAATGTCGCCGCGGAGGCGGCACTTTTCTGCGCCACGGAGGGTCTCCACCTGCACGGCGGATACGGGTTCATGTCGGAGTACGAGATCTCGAAGCTGGCGCGTGACGCCCACATCATCGATATCTATGAAGGGGTCAGGGAGGTGCAGGACATGATCATCGGACGGGAGCTGGTATAGGGATGCTGTATCTTCATGGAATAGGGCATTTTCACCCGGAGAACGTGATCACGAACCGGTTCCTGGAGGAGCTGGACATCGGGAGCAGCGAGGAGTGGATTCTGGAGCGGGTGGGCATCCGGACCCGCCGGACGGGTCTTCCCCTGGATTATATCAAGGAGACGAAGAATCAGGATCTGCGTGCCGCTGTGGAGGCCGCGCTGTATACGAACGCGCAGACCGGAGCACGTGCGGCTAAATTCGCACTGGAGAGGGCGGGGCTCAAAGCTGAGGATATCGGGATGGTAATATCCGGTGGTTCCGCATCCGACTACATAACCCCGGCGGAGGCGGCCACGGTAGCGGCTGAGATCGGAATCGAGGTCCCCTGCTTCGACCTGAATTCCGCCTGCTCCACCTTCGGGATGCAGATGAAATTCCTTTCGGATATGCGGCCGGAGACGCTTCCGCCCTATGTTCTGCTCGTCAACCCGGAAAACGTGACCAAGGTCATCGATTATTCCGATCGGCGGGCCGCCCCCCTTTTCGGGGACGGGACCAGCGCCGCTGTCGTCTCCGCGGTCGTCCCCTCGAAGATAATATGTGAGGCATGCTTCTGCGATTCGAATCCCTCGTCGTGGGACAAGGTCCGCGTCCCCCGCGTGGGGCACTTCGATCAGGAGGGAAGCGCCGTCCAAGGATTCGCGATACGCAGGACGACGCAGCTGGTCAGGGAACTGCAGGAGATGTACCCCGTGAATTCTGGTCGATTCAAATTCATCGGGCACCAGGCGAACTTCGGGATGCTGGAGACCACGTGTGAACGATGCGGGATATCAGAAGAAGACCACTGGTATAACATCGTGGAGTACGGAAATGCCGGATGCTCGGGGGCGCCCTGTACCCTGAGCCAGCACTGGGATGACCTGCGTCCCGGAGATCATATCGCGCTGGCCCTGGTGGGTGGGGGACTTACCTGGGTCCGGGCCATGCTGAGAGTGGTGGAAGAAGCACGCTGAACCGATAGCGGGGAATGATGAACTACGCTGATTTCATGAAAAAGGAAAGTTTCAGGCTGGATGAACTGATCGCCTTTGCCTACGGACGGCTCGTGGACGATCCTCCCGACGCCTTTGACTCACGGCTCCCCGCGCCCCCGTTTCTGATGGTGGATCGCATCCTCTCGATCACAGGTAACGGCCGGAAGGGGGCCATGGTTGCCGAGCAGGACATCAAACTGGACGCCTGGTATTTTCAGTGTCACATGCCGGGGGACCCGGTGCAGCCGGGGTGCCTGTGCGTCGACGCGATCTGGCAGCTTTTAGGTTTCTATTGCTGCTGGCGGGGCGGCCTGGGTGGCGGCAGGGCCCTGGGCTCTGAGGAGATCGTCTTCAACGGACAGGTTCGACCTTACAACCGGACGGTCCGATATGAGATCGATGTCAAACGCTTTTCAAATCTCAAGGACTCCGGATCGAGTATCGTCATCGGAGACGGGAAGGTATTCGTGGATGATGAGCTGATCATGACCATCACGAATGCCCGCACGGGGATATTCAAGGGGATCGTATATCCGGATTATCCGAAGCTCTCCCCCAACGCGCGGGGAGGTATTATCAAGAGGCAGATATGAACCGATCGGGCAGTATGGATGCAGAGTCGAGGCCCGTGGCCATCGTCACGGGAGGGGGGACCGGGATCGGTGCCGCGTGCTGCGAGGCCCTCTCCGGCGAGGGGTTCAGGGTCGGTATCCATTACCGGAAGAGCGAGGGGCCGGCACAGGAGGTCCTCTCCCGGATCGAAGACGGCTTTCTCCTGAAGGCTGATCTTGCCGATCTGGACGACGTGGAGGCGATGGTCAAGTCGACCAAAAAAGAGGCGGGGCGCGTGGATGTCCTGGTCAACAATGCCGGGATCTCTGTCAATAACGACATCAACTCGATGAAAATTGAAGAGTTCGATCTACAGCGATCGATGCTTCGCGGGATCTGGTATCTCACCAAGCGTATACTCCGTCTCTTCATGCTCCGGACGGGGGAGGGAAGGATCATCAATGTATCCAGTGTGGTGGGGCATACCGGCAACAGGTGGCAGATCCCGTACACGATGGAGAAGGCGGCCCTTGATGCCTTCACAAAATCCCTGGCCAAGGAGCTGGAGGGGCGCAATATCCTCGTCAATTCGGTGGCGCCGGGGTTCATCGATACGGCCATGACTTCGGAACTCTCCGATGAGATGCGGGATGGTATCGCTCGGAATATCCCCCTGGGACGGATGGGCCGTCCCGAGGAGGTGGCCGATGTGGTGGCCTTTCTCGCCTCAAGGGGGACGTACATTACGGGGAGCGTGATCCATGTGAACGGGGGGCTCTATGGCGGCTGATTCTGAAACGATCAGGCAGGTATTGGAGATGGTCCCCCAAATGCCTCCGTTTCGCTTTATCGATGACATCCTGGAGATGGACGGGGATCACATTGTCGGGGCATACCGGTTCCGGGAGGACGAGTACTTCTACCGGGGGCACTTCCCCGGACGGCCAGTCACCCCCGGGGTGATCCTGATCGAGACGATGGCGCAGACGGGGGTCGTCGCCTTCGGCATTTATTTGCTCATGCGCCAGGGGATGTCCCCCGAGCGGATCGGACGGATGGTCACCCTCTTCGTTATGGCTGACGATTGTGAATTTTACGCCGTCGTGAATCCCGGCGAGCGGGTCATCATCAGGGGTGAAAAGATTTATCTCCGCAGGGGAAATCTGAGGACAAAGGTCATGATGGAGCGGGAAGACGGGGAGTTTGTCTGTTCCGGGACACTGACCGGGAGAGGGGTTGATACTCATGAAGCGTAGGGTTGTGATCACAGGGATGGGGGTGGTGGCACCGAACGGCCACGGCCTGGTTGACTTTGAGCAGGCTCTGCGTGAGGGGCGCTCGGGTATTCGCTTTTTCCCCCGGCTGGAGGAGCTGAATTTCGGCTGCCAGATAGGGGGTGTCCCGGAGGGATTCGATGAGCTTCTCAGGAGCTACTTTGATGAGGGGACACTCCTCTCCATGAATCAGAACATCGGGTACGTGTCCGTATCCGCCGTGGATGCGTGGCGTGATGCCGGATTCGATCTTCCCGGCGATGGTGATGCGGTGGACTGGGAGACGGGCGCTATCCTAGGGTGCGGTATCGGAGGGATGGATACGATCGCAGAAAAGGTGATCCCCATGGTGAATGAGGGGAAAACCCGCCGGATGGGGAGCACGATTGTCGAGCAGGTCATGAACAGCGGGACCAGTGCCCGCGTGGGAGGACTCCTGGGTTTGGGAAACCAGGTAACCTCGAACTCCTCCGCCTGCAGCACCGGCACGGAGGCCATCGTCGATGCGCTGTGGCGAATACGGGCGGGGCTGGCGACGAGGATGCTGGCGGGCGGGTCCGAGGGACCTTCCCCCTACATATGGGCCGGATTCGACTCCATGCGGGTCATCGCACGCAAGTTCAACGATCAGCCCGAAAAGGGGTCCCGGCCGATGAGCGCCTCGGCAAACGGGTTTGTCCCCGGCGCGGGGGCGGCCGTCCTGGTTCTCGAGGAGTTGGAGGCGGCGCGGGATCGCGGTGCACGGATCTACGCGGAGATCCTAGGCGGGGTCGTCAACTGCGGCGGCCAGCGAAGCGGCGGCAGCATGACGGCGCCGAATCCGGAAGGGGTTCAGCGTTGTATCAAAGGGGCGCTCGCGGATGCGGGGGTATCCCCCGGTGAGATCGATGCCATCAACGGTCATCTGACCGCGACCTTCGCCGATCCTTCGGAGGTCTGGAACTGGTCAAAGGCCCTTGGCCGAGGCCCGACCGAGTTTCCCTATATCAACTCGACGAAGTCGATGGTCGGGCACTGCCTGGGGGCGGCGGGGGCCGTCGAGGGCGTTGCCGTCGCACTGCAGCTGCAGAAGGGATTCCTGCACCCCTCCGTCAACTGTGAGGATGTGCATCCTGAGATCGAGGCCTTTGCGGACAAGATCCCCCGGAGGGTCATGGAATGTCCCGATCTCAAGATAATCGCCAAGGCCAGTTTCGGTTTTGGAGATGTGAACAGCTGCCTGATATTCAAGAAGTGGGAAGGGGCGTAACCCATTTTCGCTGATAATTCTAATGAGCAAAGGAGAGGATTATGGACGAACAGCAGATTTTTCAAGAGATGGTAGATATTTTGAGACCGTACGTCAAGGATCCGGCACTGCTGGAGGGGGTGACCAAGGATACCCACATCCTCGACGATCTGAAGGTCAACTCCGCGCGACTGGTCGATGTGATCATCAAGTGCGAGGATGCCTTTGATATCGAGATCGATGACGACGACGCCGATCAGATCCGGACGATCGGGAATGCCGTGGACCTTATTAAGGGGAAACTTCACTAAGGCGATGAACTGGAAGACGCGATTTTCACTCCGGTTGCAGAGTTTTCTGGGGAGACTGGCCGTTTTCGTTATCGGCCCCTTCAACTATCTGTTTCTGTGGATGATGAGGTACCGGGTGCGGGAACTGAGTCAGGTCAGAAGACGGGTCAGGACCCTGTTTGACGAGCACAGGGGCCCCTGGATCATATGCCCGAATCATCTGACTATGATCGATTCGGTCATCTTCCAGTGCGCCATGGCGCCACTGTACGGATATGCGGTCCGGTATCGATGGTTCCCCTGGAACCTTCCGGAGCGTGCGAACTTCCAGAAGAATCTCTTTCTGACGACGTATTGTTACCTGTCAAGATGCCTCCCCGTCAGCCGCGGAGGCGACCGGGAGCAGATACGATCCACCTTTGAGCGGTGTCTCTATCTCATGAGGAAAAAGGAGAGTCTCCTCATCTTTCCGGAGGGGGGCCGTTCCCGGACGGGGCGGGTGAATGTGGAGAACGCCTCCTACGGGGTGGGTCGCCTCCTGGCCAATACCCCTGATTGCCGGGTGATGTGTGTGTATCTCAGGGGAGACCGCCAGGAGACGTACAGCGGCATCCCCCGATTCGGTGAGCGTTTTACCATAAGGATAGAGGCGTTCACGCCGAAGGTGGAAGGCAGCGGGTTGAAGGCGCAGAGGAGCTGCGCCCGGCAGATCGTTGAACGCCTGGCCCGGATGGAGGAGGAATATTTTGATCGGAAACGATATCGTGGATCTTTCGGCCCCTCAGGCAAGAGACAAAAGTCGGGATATCCGTTTCATGGGGAGGGTGTTCACGCCGGCTGAGCGGCGGCTGATCCGAGACAGTGACGATCCCGATTGCATACTCTGGAGTCTCTGGGCGGGGAAAGAGACGGCGTACAAGGCGATAGGGAGACGGTTCCCCGCCGTTTCTTCCGCACCGGGGCGGTATGAAGTACATGGTGCTGACGGTCTCCGCCTCGGGTCGGGCACCGTTTGCACCCCCCGCGGCGCGGTATCGATCCGCCTCTTTTTTGCCGGTAATTACGTCCACTGCATCGGAGCGACGGACGGTACGGATGTGAATGCCATCGTCTGGGACGTCCAGGAGATGCCCCGGGTGCCCTGCTCGCCGGATGAATCGGACTTTGTACGCACAATGGCAAAGAGGAGTATCTCGGTTTTTCTGGACGAACAGCCGGAAGCAGTCGACATTATCCGTGCGAAGGAGGATCACGGTCTGACTCCTCCGGTCGTCAAGATCAGAGGCACATTCTTTCCTCTCAGGCTCAGCATGAGCCACGACGGCCGGTTTGCCGCCTGCGCATTTTCCACATACCATGCCCGAAACGATATACCTCAATCCTCCCGCGTGGGTGCATGTTGAGACTCTTTGTTTCCGGAACCGGAATGCCTCCTCATGTGGGGCTTGACAGAGGAGGGGATCGTTTATACCATACCAAGATATGAAGGCGAGTGACGGATACTGAATGAATACATTTGCCAGGACACTGTCGTGTCTAATCCTTGTTGTGTTCCTTATCCTTTCGATTTCTACAAAGGGGGAAGGGGGCGAGATGGACACCATACGAAAGCCGATCATTGCGGGAACGTGGTATCCGGCGGACCCGGCACGGCTGAGGGCCGATATAGAGGAATACCTCGCCGATGCGCGGGTGGCTGCCCTTGACGGGGAAGTGGTGGGGATCATTGCTCCCCACGCCGGCTACATGTATTCGGGACAGGTTGCCGCTCATGCATACAAGATGGCACAAAGAGGTCGGTTTGACGCGGTCATTCTCATAGGGCCAAGCCACAGGGCCTATTTCAGAGGGGCCTCCATATATGAGGGAGAAGGGTATCAGACCCCGCTGGGCATTATCTCTATTGACCGGCCCCTGGCCGAAAAGATAGCAACGTACAGCGGTGGTGTCGTGTCATTCGTTCCCGATGATCGCCTCCCGGAGAATTCCCTCGAGATCCAGGTTCCCTTTATCCAGGTAACCCTCGGTCCCGTTCCCTTTGTCCCCATCCTGATGGGGACGCAGGATATGGGTACCTGCAGGGCGGTAGCCGATGCGATCATGCGGGCGGTGAGAGGCTCCGGGGTGCTGGTGGTTGCCAGCTCCGATTTTTCGCATTATCACAATTACGACAGGGCCGTTGCCATGGACTCGGCGGCGCTGGGCTATATTGAAAAGATGGACACAGAGGGGTTCCTGGAAGGGATTGAGAAAGGCAGGTACGAGGCATGCGGTGCCGGGCCGGTGGTCGTGGCGACGATGGTGGCCCGCGCGATGGGAGCCGATACCGCCAAGATACTTGCGTACATGAACTCAGGTGATATCACGGGGGATAAGAGCGGAGTTGTTGGATATGCTGCCGTTGCCTTCTACAAGAAGGGGATAGGGATCACGGACAGAAAAGGGAGTACCGGGGATGAACCTGACGCAACAGGAAGAGGATCTGCTCCTTAAGATAGCACGGAAAAGCATTGAGGCCGGCCTCACTGGCAGTGAACTCCCCGCCCCTGAGATTGCATCTGATACCCTTAAGGAGAAGATGGGCGCCTTCGTGACGCTCAAGAAGCAGGGCCAGTTGAGAGGTTGCATCGGGGTTATAGAGGGGAGGAAACCACTCTACGAGACCGTTGAAGAGATGGCGCAGGCGGCGGCCTTCAGAGACCCCCGGTTCCGTCCCGTACGGGAGGATGAGCTCAAAGATCTGGACATAGAGATATCGGCCCTGACGCCGCTCAAACGGACCCACGACGTTGATGAAATTGAGGTGGGACGCCACGGGCTCTACGTGGTCAAAGGGTTCCATTCCGGGCTGCTCCTGCCGCAGGTTGCCACCGAGTACAATTGGGACAGGATCACGTTCCTGAGAGAAACCTGCAATAAGGCCGGCCTGCCGGGGGATGCGTGGAAGGATCCGGACACCCAGATATTTATTTTTTCCGCGACCGTCTTTGGTGAATGATGGAACCCAAACCGTTGCCTTTCCCCTTGAACATTTTTCTCTTAGACCGCGATTTTTGATAAAAACCTCTTGACAAATGTTTTTTTTATATTTAATGTCCCGGTTTCTATTTGAGGGGTGAGAACGCATCTGTCCCGAAGAGGTCGAGGTGCGAGTGGCCCGTTATGTCGCTTAAAGCCACTGTAATATAAATAAGTTAACTTGCTGGCGTAGCTCAATTGGTAGAGCAGCTGATTTGTAATCAGCAGGTCGCGGGTTCGAGTCCCATCGCCAGCTCCAGTTACTATGATTAGTGTGGAGGGGTTCCCGAGTGGTCAAAGGGAGCAGACTGTAAATCTGCCGGCGAAGCCTACGGAGGTTCAAATCCTCCCCCCTCCACCATATTTTTGTCATTTCAGACTGTTGTAAAGCGGGAGTAGCTCAGTGGCTAGAGCGTCAGCCTTCCAAGCTGAGGGTCGCGGGTTCGAATCCCGTTTCCCGCTCC
>ENA-ORXD01001677-ORXD01001677.1-sediment-metagenome-genome-assembly--contig:-NODE-1677-length-17179-cov-3.031751_pt1 | contig 17179 bp, 15 predicted proteins | sample MGYA00237862_ERZ511471 | MGnify/ENA metagenome assembly ERZ511471
AAACTGGGCATATTTGGGGATGTTCGAGCGGTATTTCATGCGCGCGCCGGCTGGAATAATATGGTCAGTCGTAATTTTATCGCCGACTTTGATTGTTGCTTCGGCTTGAATTATATCCGGAAGCGGAGAATTGCTGGGCGGACTGCCAATATTGGGCCCGCGATATATCGGGCCATCTGTTTTTGAGGCATCCGGCCAGATGAACATTCCATCATCGATAAGAAATCTTTTTGGTTGTTTTACTTGGGGATAGGTCATGTTTAAATCGCGTGGGTCGGTGAAGTGACCGGTAATGACTGCGGCGGCGGCTGTTTCCGGGCCCACCAAGTATACATCAGCGTCCATTGTGCCGGACCGGCCTAGAAAATTGCGATTAGATGTGCGCAGCGAAACGGAACCGGATTTTGGACTCTGGCTGTTGCCGATGCAAAAGCCACAGGCATTTTCCATCAGGCGCGCGCCGGCAGCAATTAAATCTGTGAGATATCCGTCGGCGGCCAGGTTTTCCAAAACCTGCCGTGAACCGGGCGCAAGGATAAAACTGACATGAGGATGTGCCACCTTGCCCTTTAGAATTTTTGCTACAGTCGCCAGATCTTTGTAGGATGAATTGGTGCAACTGCCAAGACAAACCTGATCTACAGCAATCCCCTCCATGCTTCGGACCGAACCGACATTGTCCGGACTGTGCGGTTTGGCCGTCAGCGGTTCCAATTCGGTTAAATTGATATTAATTATTTTCGCATAATTTGCATCATGATCCGCCTTTAATTCTACAAAATCGGCCTCTCTCTGCTGGGCCTGCAGGAAAAGTCTGGTCATCTCATCGCTGGCAAAGATTGATGTTGTGACACCGCATTCTGCACCCATATTGGTTATCGTTGCCCGTTCGGGGACAGTCAGAGTGGCCGCTCCTTCACCGCCATACTCCAAGACGGTACCTACATTTCCTTTACTGGAGAAGGTTGCCAAAACTTTGAGAATTATGTCCTTTGCCGAAATCCATGGTGATAATTTCCCCAGCAGATTGATTTTGACTACTTGGGGGCAGACAAGATAAAATTGTTCTCCCGCCATGGCCAGAGCCACGTCTAAACCGCCGGCGCCAATGGCCAGCATGCCGAGTGCCCCACATGTGGGGGTGTGGCTGTCGGAGCCGATCAGTGTCTTGCCCGGTTTGCCGAACCTTTCTAAATGTACCTGATGGCAGATGCCGTTTCCCGCGCGGGACAGGATGACGCCAAATTTTTGTGCGACACTTTGCAGGTACAGATGGTCATCGGCATTTTCAAAACCGATTTGGATAGTATTATGATCAATATAGCTTACAGATAAATCAGTTTGAACTTTCGGTACGTCCATCGCTTCGAGCTGCAAATAGGCCATTGTACCCGTGGCATCCTGGGTTAAGGTCTGATCAATCCTAATGCCTATTTCTTCACCGGAAAAAAGCTTGCCGGTAATCAAATGCTGTTCCAGAATTTTTTCCACTATGTTTTTACCCATTACATCATCCTTAAATCATCAGATTAATTGCGGTGCAGAGAAAAGAGGCAGATCGATTGGCGGCATTCATATAATAATCTTTCCCGATAATCAACGGCCAAAAATAATCTGGATGATATTCAAAATATTTTTAATCTCGACAGATGAGCACTCAGTAAAAAAGCAGGGCTTCCGCTGAAAGCAATCAGCCGTTGCGCAATCAGAACACTCTATGGCTTTTTGTTATTTTTGTTTTCCTCAATGTTTAAATTACCCGAAAAAATATCGAAGAGAGATTTGAAAGGTGAAAGGTTGTTAGAGGATTGGGGATTGGCCTGCGCGTAATTGGTGCTTACTTCCAGCCATTTCTTATATTGCTCATCGGCAAGGCCTCGAAATAATAGATAATTCTTAATGGTATGCTCGAGATATTTTTCAAAAAATTCACTGAGCACGTTTTCACCATATTGAATAATTAAGTAAAGTAAAGGGTTTGGTAAAAGAAAATGCTTTTTTCGGGCTTCTTCTAAAACTATTTGGGTTAAAATCGAGGCGGTTACATCTTCGGCTGTCTTGGCGTCTAAAACAGTTATTTGTCGTCCTTCACGGATAATCGTTGTCACATAATCAAGAGTGACATAGATACTTTTTTCCGTATCGTAAAGGCGACGGTTGGTATATTTTTTCAGCAATAATTTTTCAGCCATATTTGTATGAACCTTGTGCGTTGCTTATATCTATCTTTCTTTAATATTGCAACAAAAAAATTATAAATAATACAAAGATAATTTTTCATGATCTATTAAATCTTGATAAATATACGAATTAATTATTTATTTAATTATGTGATCTTACACTGAAGAAAACAATAAATATATTGCAATGCAACATTTTTCTTGACACCGCCTGATAAATAATTATAATACGGGCACGCAAGGCAATAATAATAAAACAGGAGGATCAGAAAAAATGGAAAACAAAATGATGGCCAAGCAGATCATAGATTTTCACAAAGCTACATTCGACAACACTTTCAACGCCTTAACAATTTTGCAGGAACAAACAGAAAAAATGGTACACACCTTTCTGGCGCAAGCCAACTGGCTTCCCGCCGAAGGACGCAAAGCAATTAATGACTGGGTGGAGATGTATAAAAAAGGGCGTGTCGACTTTAAGGCAGCGGCCGATAAAAATTTTAAAAAAGTTGAAGAATATTTTATAGTGGCAGAGCGTGAGTCGAAAGTAAAAGAAACCAAAAAAAAGTAAAAGATTATTAAATTCTAAGGAGGAAAGAAATGGATCCGAAACAAATTGCAAAACAGATGATTGATTTTAACAAGACGGCTTTTGATAATTCATTTGAAGCGATGGCCGTATTACAGGATCAGATTGAAAAAATGGTCAATACGGCGATGGAACAAAATACGATGATCCCGGCCGAGGGGAAAAAAGCAGTTGCGGACTGGATTAAAAGCTACAAAAAAGGCCGCGATGATTTTAAATCAGCAGCCGATGAAAGCTTTAAAAAGGTGGAAGCTTTTTTTGCTGGTAAATAACAGCTCTTTGCCTGCCGCCTCCTGTCTTTATGCAGGGGGCAGGCCGGCAACTTGATTTCTTTTCGTATTATCAACCACAGAAGTAAATAGAAATCAGTAAATCTAATTTAACGAAATGATGAGGTAATGTGTCGATGGAGAATAGCGGTTTGGAATATCTGAAAAAAATAAATAATGTCGGCAGTGACGTTCTGGCGAGCTACCGGCAAAAAATGGAGGCATTACCGGCCGACCTCTTGGAATTGATCTTGTCTTCACTTAATGCCCAACAGGTTTACTGGTTGGGGATCCTTTCTTATTATAATGAATTTACAACGCCATTTTGGACGTCTCTTAATTCCTTTCTGGCAAAGGAAAAAGAAAAAATAAGAGAAGTAAATTTGTTGCAGACAATGCATGATTATATTGAATTATACAGATTCAACATGCAGATTGCCGAAAAAAGTGTGGGACCGTCCATTTCGGGACTGCATGACTTTCACAAAAGTCAAACGGAAAAATTTATGGAAGGTTTGATCAATTTTCTTTTCAATGTTGAGGGGGATAATATTAAGGATGTTTCGAGGAGCAATGCCCAAATTCTGAATAATTTGGTTAAGTCATTTCCTCAGGCGATTCAGGATATTAAAAAAGAATTCGGTTTTCATTTTGATGACGGCGGTTATGAGAAAATTGCCGAAACGGATCGTTTTACACTTTATCAGGTATTTTCGCGTGACAAGAATATCAAAGTTCGTAAAGAAGCAAAGCCGATCATGATTGTCCATCCGTATGTTTTAGGGGCAAATATTTTAGGCTTTCTGCCCGATGAAAAGAAAAGCTATTCGCATGCTTTTGCCGATCAGGGCATTCCCACTTATATTCGAATTTTAAGAAATGATGAAATTGATAAAAACCATGCTGTGCAGGTGATGACCGGTGAAGATGATTGCCGTGACATGAGATATTTCCTGGAAACCATCAAGAAGAAACACAATAAAATGGTCACTCTAAACGGTTTTTGCCAGGGTGGTTTCCTTTGCGTGTGTAATTTGCTCTCCGGTGAATTGGATGGTTTGGTGGACCACTTAATTACTTGTGTCTCTCCCATTGACGGTACCCGCAGCAAGGCTCTGGTCGAATATCTCGAGCATATTCCGCAGCGCTTCCGTGATTTAAGCTATGCCGCAAAAGAGATGCCCAGCGGGCAGCGCGTGGTTGACGGTAAAGTGATGAGCTGGGTTTACAAATTGAAAAGCATGGAAAAGGAAGCGCCCTTGGTTACGTTCAGCCGCGATCTGACTGCCGTAAAGAGTATGACTGTGCCCGGCGATGATTTCCAGATCAATAAAACTGCGGCAGCGCTGCTGCATTGGCTCACTTATGACCGTCTTGATCTGCCGCTGGCCATAACCCAGATGAGCTTTGATTCTTATACCATTCCCATTACAAGCGACGGGACACTGCCGGTAAAATTATTCGGCAGAAAACTTAATTTCCAAAAAATGAAAGAACTCGGTATAAAGTGGTTGGTATGCTACGGTGAAGATGATGATTTAGTGGATAAAGACACAACTTTGGCGGGGCTGGATTATGTTGAGGCGGAAGTAACCCCTTTTCCGAAAGGGCACGGAGCCATTGCTACTACCTGGTCTAACCCTGATTCGGAATGCGCGTTGCATAAAACCTTCGGCAAAGGATACCGCGGACCGGTTCGATATCAACTTGATTTGGAAAAACAAAAATAATTGCCGGGTAAATGTCAGGGGAGGTGTTTAATTTATGGATAAGAACATGCTGGAGTTTTGGGGGCATGCTTTTTTAAATGCCGCCCGCAGTCAGCAGCAATGGGAAGAGATGAATAAATTATTCGGGCCGAGCAAGGAAAACGATAATTATTCAGCGCTGGGCGCTTTTTTCAAGTCCTTGGGCTGGCCGAAAGCGGATAAGATGAATCCGGAAGAAATTGCGGAGCTCGTCAAAAAATCCGTCAATGTTTTTCAGGAGTTTTCGAAATTTTATCTGAATTTGTTTGATGTTGTTTCCAAAGAAGAACACCTTAAACTGCTCAAAGAAAACGAGGAGCTGAAAGATAGGATCGCGCAGCTGGAAAAAGTAAATGACAGTTATCAAAACATGTCCCTAAAAAGTGCATCAAAGCAGGATCAGGGTATGGAAAACCTGACGCAAATCATGGAAAACCAGGCGCAGCAGTTTCAGGAATTGATGAAGCAAATAAATTTATTTTATAAAAAAGAAAAGCAAACAAAAAAGAAATAAAAAAAGCCGGCTGAATGATCAGCCGGCTTTTTTTATTTATTATTTCTTCGGCGCTTTCGGCGGACTTACCAGCGCTTCACCATCGAGGACGACGATGCCATCCTGGTTTGTGCAGGAAGTTTTCAGCCTGACCCTATTCTTTTCTAAGATTAATTCCAGTACTTCCACCCGGCCGGTGATTGTATCACCAATGCGGACGGGAGCAAGAAAACTCAATTCCTGCTTTAAGTAAATGGTCCCGGGGCCGGGCAGCTGATTGGCCAGTATTGCCGAGATAAACCCTGCGGTCAACATGCCGTGTGCTATTCTCGTCTTAAAAAAAGTATTTTTAGCATAAGCTTCGTTCACGTGCGCAGGATTAAAATCTCCTGTAATGCCGGCATATAAATAAATATCAGTTTCACTTATTGTTTTGGCAAATTCTGCGTTGTCTCCCACTTTTATCTGATCGATGCTCTTTCCGATGATCATAAAAATTACCTCCCCCTTTTATATACAAGCAAATTTTAATATGGCCTGCAAAAAATATTTTATTAAAACCAGCTTTTATAGCTCCAGATATTGTCCTTCAAATCTTTCAGATCATTTTGCACATTCAAGTAACAGCTGGCATTTTGAATGGCCATCCCCCCCTGGGAAGCGAGCGCCGTCACCAGAGTGATGTCATCTTTGGTAAAATCCGTTTCATGATCAGTATAAAGACGCAAGACACCAATGACATCATCTTTAACTTTAATTGGAACACATAAGATAGACACTATCCCTTCTTCCTTTTTTTCTTTTTTGTATTGTACGCCGTCATCCGTGGCGGCGTTTTTCACAACCACAGGTTTGCCTCTCATGGCGGTGGCAATGCTTTTTTCGGCCGAAATCGCTCCCTTGTTTAAGTATTTTTCACTTAAACCGTAGCTCGCGACCAGCTTTAATGTCTGCGTTTCCTCGTCTAACAACCTCACCGAGGCGGCTTTGACCTGAAACCCTTTAGCTATGTCTTCAGTCAGTGCCTGGAAAATATTTTTCACATCCAGACTCGAAGAAATGCTGGTTGCCAGCTTAGAAAACATCTGAGCATAGTCGCGCAGCTTTTGCAACAAATGGACGTTTTCAATAGCCACAGCAGCTTGGGTGGCCAAAATGGAAAGGAATTCAATTTCTTCTTTGCTGAATTCTCTGATTTGACTGGTGTAAATCGTGATAACGCCCAATACTTTTCCTTTGGTCATCAAAGGAAGAGTGAGAATAGATCCGATTCCTTCCGCTTTTTTCAATTCATGATTTGTGAGGCGGGAATCAGTTGTGGCATTACGATAGTAAATGAAGCCCTCTTTAATTAATTGAGGAATTATTTTCCCTACGTGTCCCCACCCGGAGTGGACATATTTATCGGAAAGGCCTACTTGTGCCACTGTTTCGTGCCTGCGGTATGATTCCGACTCTTCGGTGAGGAGAGCAAGAGATGCTGCTTTTGCCTTTATAGTTTCCGCGGCGGCGTTTACAATTAAATTGAGCAGTTTAGCTTCATCTTGTGTGGCGCCAAATTCCCGGCTCAATTGACTTAAGCTATGGAAATAATCTATTTTTTTACTCATTTTTTATTCTCCCTCTCTTGTTTATATTGCTTCGGCAATTTTTTGTCTCAATGACGATTTTCCCTTTGGCCTGGACGGTTTATTTGGTTGACCGATAGTTTTCTGAACAACTCTTGCCTGCTTTTTCGTTAACGCCGGCTTTACTGGTGAAGCGCTTTGTTCTAGGTTTTTAACTTTGGGTTTCAACGCTTTTTTGTTTCTCTGCTCAGGAATCTCCGTTTCATCTCGTTGTTTAAGCCATTGGGCAATTTTGGGCGCAAATTGTTTTTGCACTTTGGAGCTGACGTAGATGCCGATGTGGCCCGTTTCCAGACAGATGTCTTCGATATCTTTGCTGCCGACGGAATACTGAAGCTTGTTGCAAGCTTCTGGCGGAACAAGATGGTCGAATTGCCCGTAAAAATTTAAAAGCGGCATGGTGATTTTCTTCAAATCGACTCTCTTCCCTCCCAAATACATTTTACTTTGAATCAGCAAATTTTTTTGATAACCGTCTTCTATAAACTGCCGGAAAGTTTCTCCGGGCACATCCGGGCTGTCAAAAATCCATCTTTCCATGCGCACAAAGTTTTCGACCGCATCACGATTATCGACACCTTCCATAAATCCGACGTATTTATCAATCATTAGGCGCGCCGGGTTGAGCAGTAAGAAGCCGAAATTCATGAGATCACCCGGTATATTGCCGAATGCTTTGATCATTTTGTCGACGTCCAGATTCCTCATCCAGACATGCAGTAAACCTTGATCGGTATCAAAATTGGTGGGTGTGACGGTGGTGATCAGGTTTTTTATTTTTTCCGGGTGTAATGCTGCATACATGACGCAAAAGCTGCCGCCCATGCAAATGCCCATCAGGTTTATTTTCTCAAGACCGTGCTTTTCCCGGATGAAATCGACAATGTTATCCATATAGCCGTTGACATGATCGTCAATCGTCAAAAAACGGTCCTTACGGGTGGGATAGCCCCAATCCACCATATACAGGTCGATGCCTTCTTTGAGAAAAGTGTGAACAACGCTTCTGCCCTCCTGCAAATCAAGCATGGTTTCGCGATTGATGAGGGCATAAACAACCAGTAACGGCGTTTTTAATTTATCATCCGGTTCAGAACGGGTGTAGTGTTTTAATTTGACCCGGTCTTCTTCATAAACAACATCATAAGGGGTTGTCGATAGTTCCGTATTCAGGGGACCAAGGAGAACATCCGATGCCCTCGATAATTTCTCTCGCGTCTTTTCAGCTTCCTGCGAGAGGCTTTCCATGATCAGATCAACGGGAATTTTTACTTGAGCCATAAAGCTACCTCCAAATATTAAACTTTGAATTATGCGGATTTAACCTTTTTTTCAAGTTCTTTGACACGCTTTTTTAAGATATGAAATTCCTTATATAAATCATCCATTTCCTGATTTGTGGGTACGGGAATCAACATTAAAAAATCCCGGAGGGTCTTATCCTTGGCCAAAAGAAAATCTTCCATGGTGTTGAGCGTCTTGTGCAGGGAGTTTAAATATAGATCGGTTTTAAAAAGGCTCAAATAATGACCTTCCAAAATTTTGATCCAGATGTTGTACACTTCCTTTGCTTCTTTGGGAGGCTTGCCTTCCTCCGCCATTGTCTTTATTTTTTCCTGTAAGACTTTGGAAGCTTTTTCCATGGGGGCGTATAATATGGAAAGAAATTCAGCCGCCGTTGATTCGAAGATGTTCTTCTTATCCAAAAGTGCATTGAATCTTTCCTGAAAAAATCTCATCAGTCCCAATGGGGGCACCTGGAGGTACTGACGAAATTCTTTCTCGTAAATATCAGCCAGAGCCTGAAAAGTTTCATGATCTAAGTTATCAAAATTATAAGCTTCCGTCCGTTGGCCGATTTTTCCTGCTTTTTCCAATAAATTTTTCTGTAGTTGAAAGCTGGCCTCCCACCCCGACTTAGCCATTTTTAGCATTATTTCCGGCAGCACATTCATAGATTTAACAGTAGTGTCGGTGTGTTCGGGTTCACTCATCATTTGGGTGTAGGCTTTCATGACATTTAAACTTGTTTGCCATTGTTCCAAAAAACGATTGGTTTTGGCACCTTGAGCAGTTTGCTCTGTTTCTGATCCGGACGGCATTGTTTTCAACACATTGGACCAAAAACTGGTCATTGCTTGCGGCCAAAATAGATTTGCGGGAGTCGTTTCTTTGTTTTCTTCAAGCATAAGTCACCTCATAAAGTAATGATTTAAGATGATAGATCAACTAGTTCGGTTAATTAAGAAAATTAAAAATCTGGACGATACAGCATCGACAGAAGGCATTCCAACCAGCAATCGGTTCATAATAAAAATGCTTACGGGCTTTGCAGAAACGCCTATCTTTTGTTGGTTTACTTTTAAAACAAAATTTATGTTTTGTCAATCCAAAATACAGCTAAAGTCTTGAAAGTAAAGAAAATTATTGCTGGACAAATAATGAAAAATTTGCGATTAAAAAAAGAATTTAAATATATGAGACAGACTATTTCCAGAGAGGGGGGCTAGGTAATGGAAAAAGGTAAGGCAATGCAGGAACAAAAGATAACACCGGATCAGCTATTAGCTATAATCGGCATTACGCCGGCAGATAATCTGCAGGGATTTTCCACCGCCATTCCCTGGAAAAGTAAATTAGCCGGTCAGCAAGTAAGAGGCTTGTTTGGCTATCAAAAATTGCTCGACTCCATCAGTAAGGAAGTGTCTGTTTTTGGTCCATGGGCGCTGGCGGCCGCCTGGCAAAGCAGTTTTATGGATGCCTACGTGACCGGCCCGATAAAAGCTCAGGCAAGAATGGCTGTCGGCTCCGGCAGAAATCCCGATCTGATCGGCGATATGAATGGCTGGATCTACAAAGGTTACACCCGTCTGCTTTATACTTTGACCGGTTTTTTCATTAAAAACGGCAAATTTGATCGGGAAAAGGCCTTGATGATTTCCACCTCTCCCAAGGGCAAAGAGTATCTGGAAAACTATATGGAGGAAGTTGCTCAGCTTGAGCACAATTATAATAATGTTGGGCTTACCCGCCTCAAAGCAATGAAAGAGCATTTAAAATGCCTGCTCGTTTTAATTACGGAAACGCCGTTTGCCAATGGAGAGTTGCCTTTTGCGAAACGAAAGCCGGACGGAACTTTAGCGACATCATTTGAAGAATATCTTGCAGAAAATCGTGCCCGGCTGGAAAACCTTTTTCGCGAAAATGCTTTTGACATTAAAGAATACTCGGAAAGGGCGACGGGAGGCAAAATCGGTTGTTCTCCTTATGAATATGTAGAAGGATCGCTGATTCACCGGTCTTGCCTGCGCTATTATCCTCTACCCAAGGGCATTAAGCCCAATGGGAAAATAATTTATTTATGCACTCCGCTGATCAATAAACCTGAACTGTTTGATCTGGCGAAGGGCAAGTCGGTTATTGAAGGCATGCATAAGGAAGGCTACCAGATTTATCTGGTTGATCCCGGCGACGCCGGTTGGGAAGAAACCGAACTGGGCCTGGATTTTTACGGCAAAACAGTACCGGACTATTTTTTAAGCATCATCAAAAAAAGGCATCCCCGTTCCGAAATATATATCATGTCCTATTGTATGGGCGGCACTTTAATCCTTCCATATCTGGCCCGCCGGGCCGAAGAGCTTCTGGCTGCTGGCAAGCCGATGGATATCAAAAAAGTGGCGCTTATGGCTTCACCCATGAAGTTCGATGATGAGGGCAGCGGTCACCAGGCCATGCGTTCGCTTATCCGAAGCAGTTATGATCCTCTGTTAATGAAGGAACTTTTCGGCTCCGTCAATATCCCTCCCCAGGTGATTGAGGCCGGGATGAATGAAATCCAGCCCGGCGTTCAGCATACGGTTGTCTTGGGCTTTTATGGCCGCGCGGAAAGTTGGGACGCGATCGAGGATTCCGCGCCGTTTCTTTACTGGCTGACCCATGGCACCAAATTTCCGGTAAAGGCTCATCTGCAATGGATTCAAAATATTTTTATCGAGAACCAAATTTACGAAGGCAATTATTGTTTGCCGTCTTCCCATCCCGAATTGGACGGCAAGCCTGTTAATATGGATATACTCAGACAAGCGGGAGTTGTTATTTTTGACTATAAAGGATTGCGGGATCCGATTGCTCCGCCCGGTTCTTGTATCGCCGGAGAAACATGGGGGCAGGTCGGCACCGGAAATATTGATTTCACCAGCGCCCCCTTAAACCGGACCATTGAAAAGAATATTGGCCATATTTTTGTCGTGAGCCGCAGGCATTTGGCTGAGTATTTAACAATGGTAAATGACTTTTATCGGGCCTGAAATAATAAACTTCAAGAAAGTAATGCCGGGGGGTATCAGCCTTTTCAGGACGGAAAGTTTTTTGCCTTGAAGGCTATAAAGTCGTTAATTTTATCTTTCTGCCGAAAGGAGCTTTTCCCAGTTGAGATGAGGAAAGGTCTTGCTCAGGTAATGATTATCTTTTACCAAGTGATGTTCCAGACAGCCGAAAGTTTTTTCCGCTATCTCTTTGACGACGTAAGGGTCAACAACATCGTCGTTAATCCCATGATAAATAATGACCGGCAGATCCAGTAAACCCTGAGCAGCGGGACTGAATTGGGGCAGATTCAGGGCGGGGGCAAGCAAGACTAATTTTTTTACCCGTTCTCTGTTTTGTGCAGCAAATTTGGCTGCCATCAGACCGCCATAACTGGAACCAACTAAAAGTAAATTACTTTTCCCCGTCAGCACCAGCGAAAGCTTTTTCATGCGGGCCGTAAAGTCGCCAAGGTAGTTTTCAATTATCATGTCAGGAAAATTTTTTCGGAAGAATTGTCCTTTCGTGCCTTGGGCTGTGCTTTCCAAACCGTGGATAAAAACAAGATTCATTTTTATTTCCTTCAATAAGTTATCAGCTAAGCTTGATTTTATGGTCAATTATGCGTTGTCTTGATTATGACAGTATGTTAGGAGGGGCGCAAGGAGAAATTTGCTTATGGCTTTAGTTTTACCCTTTGCCGCGGTTCGTCCTCGCCGTCAGTTTGTATCGCGTGTGGCTTCGCTGCCGTATGATGTGATGACGCGCAAGGAAGCAAAAATGGTTGTGCAGAACAATCCTTTGAGTTTCCTGCATGTGGAAAAATCGGAAATCGATACTCCCGAGGGGACCAGAGACAACGATCTTTTAATTTATGAAACCGCAAAAAATAATTTCGAACATCTGCTGGAGGATGGGATTTTAAGACAGGATGAATCCCCCTGCTTTTATATTTACCACCAGCAAATGGGCGAGCGGATACAAACCGGGATTGTCGGTGTAATCAGCGTGGGAGAATACGATGAGGGAAAAATCAAAAAGCATGAGCTGACCAGGCAAGACAAGGAGGAAGACCGCATTCAACACATAACTGCAGTTCATGCGCAAACTGGTCCGGTATTCATAACTTATCCGGCAGACAAAAAGCTCAACGTCATTGTTGATGAGTCAGTACAAAGTGAACCGGAATACCATTTTATTGCTGATGACGGTGTGGTTCATACAGTTTGGCTAGTGAATGATGCCGAAAAGATTTCAGAAATAAAAAAAGAATTTTCGGATATTACATCGCTTTATATTGCCGACGGACACCATCGTATGGCCGCGGCGTGCGCTGTGGCCAGAAGAAGGCGCGCGGAAGACAAATCTGCAGCAATGCAGGAATATGAAAAAGTTCTCGCCGTGCTCTTCCCCAGCAATCAGTTGAAAATTATGGATTATAACCGGGCTGTCAGGGATTTAAATGGTTTGACGCCCCAGGAATTTCTGAAGAAAATAAGGTACCGCTTTCTCATCCGGGAAAATTATACTGAAAAATCCCCGCAAAAATTGCACGAATTCGGCATGTATCTGCAGAGCCAATGGTTTCAGTTAACGATTAAAACAGGAGTATATGACGAGCACGATCCTGTTGCGCGCTTGGATGCGGCAATTTTGCAGGATCATTTGCTGGCGCCGATTCTGGGTATTGCTAATCCGCGGACTGATGAACGCATAAAGTTTATCGGCGGCATTCGGGGGATGGCGGAACTGGAAAAAACGGTCGATCGGGATGGCTTTGCGGTTGCTTTTTCTCTTCATCCAACCACGATTGAGCAGGTCATTGAGGTTGCCGATGCCGGTGCGATCATGCCTCCCAAATCCACCTGGTTTGAACCGAAATTGCGCAGCGGTATCTTTGTGCACAAAATATAACTGATAAAAAAACCTTATTTCTCTTTAATTTCAATATTGATTAATGTTATCTTATTACAATAATTGTTTCTTTGATGCACTTGTGCGTGCAAGATCAAGAAAATATGCTGCACATTTTTGATGGCAGGGTTTCTGGAAATTTAAGCCGGAAGAGCTGCTTTTTTATCAAGTGCGGCAAATAATTATTATCTATTGACAATTTTATCGGTTTGATAAAAAATAATTAAAATTCTTATCGGGGAATTCAGCACTAAAATCAGGGGGACATTATGAAACTTTATGTATTTCTGCGGAGGTGGGAGGGGTATTTTTATCTCCCTGATTTCTTGCTTCGGAAATCAGGGAGATAAAAATTTTATGGGGAAGCAAGGGGGGTGTTCATTATAGTGAAATTGGAAATTCTGTGTGATTAAGCATAATGTGTATGTCAGTCTAGGCTTAAATATGAGTTGTAAATTGTCTATTATTCATTTCTTGCTGATAAAAAAACCAAATTGAAAGCGAAGGAGGGTAATATTATGCGTATAATCAAAAGCATGTGCTGTTTTTTGGTTTGTTTTTCCCTGGCCGTATTTTTAACAAGCAATGTAGGATTTGCGGCCGATGGCAATAAATGGTGGCCCTCGCGCTATGGTGGAGCTGATCAGCGGGGTACCTTAAATGAGCTTACTGCCGACAAAGTTATGGAAGCTTTAAAATTGGTCGGCAACGGTCAAATATATCAATTGGGAACAGAATATAAAACTGAAAACCCGGGTTATCCTCCCCGCTTTTGGGAGACGACTACCCTGGCTCATCCGCTTCGGTCGGTGTTGGGTGCCAATAAAATGACCTGGCTCGAAGAGGAATTTGCCGGTTGTCCGGGAAAAGGGACTCAATTGGATGGTCCAGCCCATATCGCCCTGGAATATGCTCCCGGCGATCTGCGGTTTTATAATGGATTCAAAGTGCCGGAAGTATTGACCGCTACAGCAACGCTGGCCAAGTTTGGGATGGAAAAGGTTCCCGCCATAGTTACACGCGGTGTGCTGGTGGATATGGTTGCCTATCGAGGGCGCGCATTGGAGGCGGGTGAAAAAATTACTGTTGAGGATATCGAAGAATTCCTGAAAAAGACTAACCTGGAGCTAAAAGCGGGCGATGCTTTGCTGATCAACACGGGTTGGCTTCGTTGGTTCTATGATGATCCGAAAAAATTCATGGCCGGGGAGCCGGGCATTACGAAAGACGTTATCAACTGGCTTTATGAAAAACGCGTTGCTTTTATCGGTATAGATCAATGGGCGACGGAAGTTCTACCGTCCGAAAATCCGAAGGAAGTCTTCCCGGTACACGGAGAAGCATTGGTCAAACGCGGTTTTTATTGGGGCCAGAATTTTAAACTAGGCGAACTGGCCAAAGATAAAGTTTATGAGTTTGCGTTTATTTTTACTGTGCCCAAGATTGTCGGCAGCACCCAGGGCATCGGTAATCCGATTGCCATAGGTAACGGTCCCAATCCGCAAAAACCGCCTGTTCTTTCAGCAGAACCTAAAGGGAAAAAGTGGTGGCCTTCACGCTATGGCAAGAATGATGAAATGGGGACTCTTAATGAATTGCACGGTGGAAAAATCGCGGAAGCGGCAGCGTTAGTCAAGAAAGGCGAGATTTTCCCTCTCGGCACCAACTATGAAGAAAAGAATCCCGGCTATCCTCCCCGTTACTGGCACAATTCAACGCTGGCTCATCCTTTACGGACGGTATTGGGCGTCAATAGGATGACCTGGCTCGAAGAATTGTTCATTGGCTGCCCCGGGAAAGGCACGCAGATTGATGGACCGGCGCATATCGCACTGGAATATAAGCCTGGTGATCTGCGGTTTTATAACGGTTTCAAACTGCCGGAAGTGTTAACCGCTAAAGCGCGTCTGGATAAATTTGGTATTGAAAAGACACTCCCCATTGTAACCCGCGGCATTCTGGTCGATATGGTGGCTTTCAGGGGCAGGGAACTGGAAAAAGGGGAGAAGGTTACTGTTGCCGATATTGAAGGTTTCCTCAAAGATCATAACCTGGAACTGCAACCGGGCGACGCCCTTTTAATTAACACCGGCTGGATGCGTTGGTTCTGGGAAGATCCGGCTAAGTTCATGTCCGGCGAACCGGGAATTACCAAAGGAGTCATTAAATGGCTCTATAAAAAGCGGGCCTCTTTTGTGGCCGTAGATCAATGGGCTTCAGAAGTTCTTCCATCAGAAAACCCCAAAGAGGTTTTTCCTGTTCATGGCGAAGCCTTGGTCAAGCGCGGTTTTTATTGGGGACAGAATTATGTCCTCGGCCGTTTGGCCCAGGATTGTCTAGGGGATAATACATATGAATTTATGTTTGTCTTTACGAACCCCAAAATTACCGGATCGACGCAGGGGATCGGCAATCCGATTGCTATAAAGTAGCCGGGTAGATGAAAAATTTGCTTGTCCGATGATACTTTCATAAACGGTAACTTTTTATTCAAATTTCAACCAATCTGATATTGTAGGGGTGTGGGGAGATTTTCCCCCCCCACACCCCGCAACAATTTCATCAATAATATGAATGAAGATTCTCTGGACAAAATTCTGGGCGGTAAATTGCGTATTTTCCAAAAAAAAAGAGGCTACCGCTTTTCTCTGGATTCGTTTTTGCTGGCTTATTTTGTCTCTCTAAAGTCAAAAGGCAAAGCTCTGGATTTAGGAACCGGCAACGGCATCATTCCTTTGCTTCTGGCGGCGCACTATCCGCATGTTGCCTGGGTAGGCCTGGAAATTCAGGAAGAAATGGCGCGGTTGGCGAGAAAAAGCATTGAACTAAACGGACTGCAGGACCGGATCGAAGTAGTTACCGGAGATGCCCGTAAAATTGAGGAAATTTTTCCGGCACGGGCTTTTGATATTGTAACCTGCAATCCCCCGTACCGGCGCGTTAATTCCGGCCGCATTAATCCCGATCAGGAAAAAGCAATTGCCCGCCACGAAATAGTCGGTTCTCTCAGCCATTTTTTGAGGGCGGCGAAATATCTGCTCAAACCCGGGGGAAGATTTTTTACGATCTATCCGGCGGAAAGATTGGCAGAGCTCATTTATCAATTTCGCCTCCATGGCACCGAACCAAAAACGATGGAACTGGTGTTTTCCGATGAAGATTCAGTTGCCGAATTTGTTTTGGTAGAAGGCCGCGCCGGTTCACGCGAAGAATTGACCATCAAGCCGCCGCTGTTTATTTATAATAGAAATAAAAAGTATACTCAAAAGATGAATGATATTTTTAACGCACTTGCCGGCGACGATTAATTTCCTTTTCCATAACTCTTTGGCAAATAGCAGCCAACTCCCGATCGGCGAGTGATGCCGTGCATTCTTCGATCATTTTTTTATCACGTTCATTTAAAGCTAATTTTCTTATTGTTGAACTTGTTGTCTCGTCGGTTGCTTTATGTTTTTTGATTTCATAACCGGTCGAAAAGCGTATTTCCTGCACAGCATTTTTCCCGGCCAGTTCGTTGAGTTTGCGGCGAATTTCTGCCTTTATGAAGTGCAACTGTTGCACCCAAACTGAGGAAGTCGTTTTTACAAAAAGGACTCCATTTCTTAAACTGTCAGGATGGGTCTGAAACAAAATTTGACGTCCGACTGCCTGCGGCCAAAGTTTAAATATTGCACTTTCTTCGAGTTTTGCCGCCATACCTTTGCGCTTTAAAGTTGCATACAGTATTTCTCCTATTGGTTGCAGTTGGGACTTTGAATTTCTTTTACGCATTCGTTAGCACCGACTAGAGGCATGCCTCTAAAAATCACAGGGATTTTTCCCCCACTTAGTAATGCCCTGTTTTGATCAAGTCAATCTAAAAAAACCAGCCGCGACGATAATAATTTGATTTTCCAATTTAATCAGGATGTCCTTTAATAAAGCAGGAGCATCCGGTCAGAGGTTCAAAAAAGTTTTTTAAATTCCTGCGCAAAAATATCATAAGTTTGCCGATCGAACAAAATATGGCGGATGATCTCCAAACCTGTATTTTCCCGGGCGAAATCA
>ENA-ORXD01001678-ORXD01001678.1-sediment-metagenome-genome-assembly--contig:-NODE-1678-length-17168-cov-54.585747_pt1 | contig 17168 bp, 18 predicted proteins | sample MGYA00237862_ERZ511471 | MGnify/ENA metagenome assembly ERZ511471
GTACCAGAAAATTGCGATCTGATGCCTGATAAACAATACTATTTGCAGTGAAGAAGAGCCTGAAAATATCGGCTTTAGTCAAAATTACAGAAATAAACACTGAATCATGTTCCGGCACCGAGCTTACGGCCGGAGGCGACCGGACATGACGCAATCCCCTGCCTATTTATTTTCTTATCGCAAATGCATGAACACGAAAATGCGCCCGTCTTACCTTGGAAAGATCCTCCTCCACTGGTGCGATACCTGCCATGTGCCGGTATTGTCAAACGTGTGCGGGTGCGGGGCTGCTACACGGAAGGTCGGACTCACGCCGCCTGGTGATGCCCGCCCTGCCTTTCCGGCCGACTGCGATCTTGTCAACAGGATCTTTGAAGATCAATTTGGAGCACAGCTCATCCCCACAGGAACCATTGCCCTCTTAAACAAGGCACCGGACACCGACCGGATGGAAGAGGTCATCATGGGAGGGTGCGTGGTCGGAGCAATCCGGTATATCACCGGCGAGAAACGGTGGGAACCCCTGCCCCGCCCGGAAACAGCCCTCTACCTCCGGCCCGCACGGCGTTACGTGGTGGTGGACGAGGGGGCCGTCCCCTCTATCCGCGACCAGGGGGCAAGTGTACTTGCGCCCGGCCTTCGGGCAATCGATCCCTGTGTCCGGAAAGGGGATGAGGTCTTCATCCTCTCCCCGGATGGGAGCTGCGTGGGTGTAGGAAGGGCAAAGGTGGATGCCGGCGACGCTTCGGCCATGGAACGCGGGGCGGTGGTCAGGACCAGGAGGAATGCACCGTCCCGGTGTGTTCCCGGACAATCGACCTGGGAGGATGCCGTCCGTGCAAATTCTTCCGTCATCGAAGAGACAGAGGCGGAAGCTGTCCGCTTTGTTCAGGACGTGGCGGGGAATACCGAGCGGCCGGCAAACATCTCGTATTCGGGGGGTAAAGACAGTCTTGCCACCCTTCTCGTGGTGAAGAAGGCTCTCGGGAATGTCCCCCTGCTCTTCATCGATACCGGCCTCGAGTTCCCTGAAACGCTCGAGAACGTCGCCATTGCCGCGGAGACCTACGGGCTCGAGGTAATCCGGGCAAGCGGGGAGGATGCTTTCTGGGAGGCCTTCGAACGGCTTGGCCCTCCTGCCATGGACTACCGCTGGTGCTGCAGTGCCTGCAAACTCCGTCCGGTCCGGAGCCTGATCGAGGAACGTTGGGGGGAGTGTCTCTCGTTCATCGGTCAGCGGAGATATGAGTCGTTCAGAAGGAAGGAGAGCAACCGGGTCTTCCGGAACGGGATCGTGAAGAACCAGATCTCGGCCGCCCCGATTCACAACTGGACGGCACTCCATGTCTGGCTCTACCTCTTCCGGGAACAAGCCCCCTGGAACCCCCTCTATGCGCAGGGACTTGACCGGATCGGCTGCTTCATGTGCCCTTCAAGCGATGTGGCGGTCATCGGGGAGATCCAGGAGAAGTACCCGGAGTTGTGGAAGGAGTGGAGCGCCCGGCTCGGTGTCTGGCAGGAGGCCCATGGCCTGCCGCCCGAATGGGTGACGGAGGCCCAATGGAGAATCAGGGGAGAGGCATGCGATGAAACGTATCGTTATAGTTGATTACGGGCTCGGAAACCTCCGGAGCGTCTTCCGCGGTCTTGAAAAATCAGGGGCGGTGCCGAAGATCACCGCGGATATCGATGAGATCTCTGCCGCAGAGGGGATTGTGCTCCCGGGCGTGGGCGCCTTCCGGGACGGGATGGAGCAGCTGGCGGCCATGCGGCGGGCGATCACCGATGCCGCAGGTTCGGTCCCGGTGCTCGGGATCTGCCTTGGCATGCAGATGCTTCTCGAATGGAGCGAAGAGCACGGCCGGCATGCCGGTCTTGGGATCATCCCGGGGACGGTACGCAGGTTTCCCCGGACCTCCGGCTACAAGATCCCCCACATGGGCTGGAACTCCCTGCACATCTCGGTCCCCGACCACCCCCTGATGGCTGGTGTCAGGGAGGGATCGTACGTCTATTTCGTCCATTCATTCTACGCGGACACCATCCTCTCTCACACGCTGACCACCACCCGCTATATCTGCCCGTTCGCGTCAGCGGTCACCTCCGGGACGGTTCACGGCGTCCAGTTTCATCCTGAGAAGAGCGGGGCGGTGGGGCTGCAGATCCTTGGAAATTTCATCGATCTCGTATAAGCGTCTCCTCCCGGAAACTAATTATCTTCACCGAGGAAACGATCAGGTATGAGACGCGTCTTTTTTTTCCTGCTGTCAATTGCCCTTCTCTGCGGGGCTGTCCAGGGCTATGTCCTGTTCATCGAAGCCCCTGAGGAGCTCCGGGCCGGAGCTCCTCTCCTGGTCAGCGGAACCACCACCTTCCCGGCCGGGACCCAGTTTGATATCGTCCTCTACAAGCTCCAGTTCACCACCCCAGAGGAGTTAGGGAGGAGAATGATCGTTGTTGACGAATCAAAGGCATTCGATGCTTCGTTTCCAACCACCGGGCTTCAGGCAGGGCAATATAAGGTTGAAGCCCAGTTCCTGAATGATCCCGGATCAAAGCTCGGCTCAGATTCGGTCACCCTCCAGCAGGTGGTGCTCATCGACCGGTCCGATGAGATCTTCCTGACCGCTCCCCGTGACCAGGTTCTCGGTGAAGCACTCCTCATCGAAGGCTATATCCCCGGCCTCGGAGTAGCGACCATCACCCTGAAGATCAGCGGACCGGCAGGCTTCTCGCTTCCGGACCAGTACGTCAGGACCACCACCCAGCCCGGTAAAATCGACGGATGGTTTACCTACCGGGTCCCGGTCACAGAACAAGGCAACTACTACGTGGAGATCTATGACCGGGAGGGATTCATGACCACGGTTAAGTATGCGGTTGAACGCCCGGCCCCCGCGACACCCGTCCCTGCCGGGACAGGGACCTCATCGGAAGAACCACTGCAGACGGTCCCCTCTGCCATCCCGTTCCCGCTCGCCGCCCTGGCAGCGGGACTTGCCGGTGCCACCCTCGTCTGTGCGGGGAGACGGCGGTAATTTTTTTCAGGTTCTTTTCAACGACAACGGGTCACGGACGAAGGCCGGTTGGACCGGTTGAAAGACCCCAACAAAGGAGACAGGGTCTGACGATGTAACCGACAGTTCTGGGAATATCAGAATCTTGGGAAATAACCGGCCTATCGCATCACGGGGACGCCACAGCGTCGGGGGTAAGTCAAAGGCGCGACCGCCGGGAGCGTCTGATAATAACAGGTGATTCTCAATCCACTGAAAAACTGGTGGTTGAAATGCCACTATCTCCAGTGACTTTAATACTTATTTTTCTGCCACTTGTAGGCCTCGTACAGGAACAGCAGGAGAACGACCATGCATCCTCCCATGAAGAAGGCCAGTACCGGGGCGACGGCCTGCATCCCAGCCACCGGTTCTGCCAGGGGGGCCTTCTCGGCCATGATCCTGGTGCCTCCTCCTCCCCCTCCGTCCTGGGAAAATGCGGGTGCGGACACCATGTCAGGGGGTGCCTGGAACAGCGGGAGGATGGCCAGCATCGCTATCGAGGCAACAATGACAATGGCGAAGAGCGATGCGTACTTCAGGAGGATGGAGCGGATGTTGGTCATCTTCGGGGCAACGATGACCAGCTGGTCTTTCAGCCGGTAGACCTTCACCTCCCTTCCCTTGACGCTGTACCGGGTCTCGGCTATCTCTACAAGCCCTGCCTCGAGCAGGTTATCGATGTGGTACTTGAGGGTCCCCATAGGGATGTTGAGGAACCCGGTCAGGTCGGATGCAGTCTTCTGTCCCTCGGAGAGGATATGGAGGATATCGTTTGCCGTCTGGCTGGCGATCGCCTTGCCGATCTTCTGTGCCCGTTCGTCGCCGGGTTGGAGCACAATCACATCTTCAGTCATGCAGCGCCGAGAGTATCCGTTCTTTCCCGACCTTGAGTGCAAGGTCGATCTTCTCAACAGCCGGACCGCCGCCCTGGGCCAGGGTCCGGGAACCCCCGCCTTTCCCGCCGAGGAGGACGCATACCTGCCCGATGATCTCGCCGGCATTCACCCGGTCGGTCCCTGACATCAGCACCACCTGGGCCCGGTCGAGACCGCTGGCGAACAGCGCGACGCCACCCTGGTCAGACACCCGTGACGCGATGGAGGCGAGGTCCCGGGCAGCGAGATCGATCCTGCGGATGACCACCGGAACCCCCTGCACGATCTCGGGAGTGAGGGTCTCGATCTCCATCTCGACCAGGCGCTGGGACATGCGCTCGATCTCCTTCTTCTGGTCTTTCCATTCAGTAAAGAATCGCTGGACGGTGGAAGGGAGGTTCTCCTGCTGGACGGAGAGCACCGATGATGAATCACTGATGACCTTCTCCAGCTGCTGGACATACTCGACGGCCGCCATACCGGCTGCAAACTCGAGCCGCTCGATCCCGTCCTGGATGTGCTCGACCCGGATGATCTTGATCATCCCGATCTCGCCGGTTCCCCTGCAGTGGGTTCCCGCACAGGCCTCGATATCCCCTGCCACCTGGACGATCCGGATCTCCCTCCCCGGTGGGACCCCTCCCTGGTAGAGGGCAAACCCGTACATCTGTTCGGCTCTGGTCCGATCCTCGTGGCGGATGTCTACGGGCTGATCGCTCATCACCATCCGGTTTGCGGTAATTTCGATCCGCCGCAGTTCATCGGGGGTGATGTGCTTGAAGTGCCGGATATCGAGCCGTGCACTCTCCACCCCTTTCTGTGCCCCGGCCTGGTGGATGTGCGCCCCGAGCACTTCTTTTGCTGCCCGGAGGAGGAGGTGGGTCGCGGTATGGTGGCGCATGAGGGACCAGCGACGCTCTTCGTCGACGATACCCTTCACCCGGTCCCCCCTGCGGAGCACGCCACCAGAGGTGTGGTGCACGATGACGTCCCCGATCTTCTGGACATCATCCACCCGCACCATGCTCTCCGCGCTGATCAGCATGCCGGTATCAGCGGGCTGGCCCCCGCCTTCGGGGTAGAAGAGGGTCTGGTCGAGCACCGCGTATCCCTCGAAGTAATCGAGGACCATGGCATCGAACTCCATGTCGCAGGGTTGCTCGTAGAAGAGCTTCCGGGTCTGCGGCAGCCCGCTGATCCGGTCCCGGAACCGGGCAAACGGGTCCTGTTCCTCCTCTTCACCGGACTGCGAGTGCATGTCGGCGATCAGGGAGTAGAAATTGTCAGGAAGCTCGATGACCGCTCCCTCAGCGATGGCGACATCCCGGGTGATCTCGGGCGGGATGCCATGCGAATCGTACAGGGTGATGATCTCCTTGAGCGGAACCCGCTCACGCTTGTTCTTGTAGGCCTTTGCCACTTTCTGGACGATCTTGGTCCCCCGGGAGAGGGTTGTCTGATACTTCTCCACTTCCCGTTCGACAATTTCCCGCACGATGAGGACATCCTGTTCAAACGACCGGGTGCCCACGATCCGCATCTGCTGCTCGATCAGGTCGGCAAGGTTATCCGTGCACCCAATGTCGTTCATCATCCGGAGTGTCCGCCGGGTGACCAGACGGGCGAGGTAGCCCTCCCGGACATTCGAGGGGACGATGCAGTCTCCCAGCATATAGGCCAGGCACCGGGTATGATCCACGATGGCATAGATCTTCTCGATGGGAGTGATCATCTTGTCGAGCTTCTCGATGGGCACGTCGATCGCGGTCGCCACTTTCTTCCGCAGCTGGAAGAGGTTGGTACCGGAAATATCCATTACCCCGGCGAACTTGGCGTTCAGGGAGAGGATCTTGGTATACTCGTGGTTGTCGAGGAAATGCTGGAGCCCCGCCGATTCCATCACCCTGCTGACCATCTCCGGGAATACGGCATCGTAGATGGTCGGGGAGCCCCGTGAGGCCCACACGAACCGTTCCAGGCCGTAGCCGGTATCCACGATCCAGTTCTTCATGGGGTAGTAGAGCTCGCCGTTGAGGTCGACTGGCGGCTTGTCCGTCTTCTGCCGCCCGAGGTTCATGAAGACCAGGGTTGCGACCTCGAGCCCGCCGATGAGCACTTCAAGGCTCGGCCCGGCATTGCCCCCGCCGATCCACGGGTGTTCCTTGTAGGTGACCTGCTCCAGGTTCCCGCCGATGGAGGTGAGAAACTGCTCACAGAGCTCCAGGGTCCGCTCCTTCCAGTAAATCTCCTCGAAGTCCGAGTTGAAGGCATGGTGGGCCATCATCTCAAAGAGCGTCAGGTGCCGGCCTGACCTGCCCACAGAGTCGAGATCGTTCAACCTGATGCAGGGCTGGGAGATGGTGAGCGGGTTTGCCGGTGGGGGCACGATGCCACTGGTCACCCAGGGCTGAAAGTCGGCGATGGAGGCGATGGTCAGGTAGATATCGTCTCTCCACCGGGCGGCAACCGGATAGCGTTCGATCCGGGTGTGGTTGTTCTTCTCGAAGAAGGAGAGGAATGCCTCCCGCATCTCGTCAACGGAATGCTGCCGGAAGACGGGGTTGCCGATGAAATTATAGGTCTCACAGGGCGCGTCACCGCAGATCTCCTGGTCCGGATTCCTCGTCCAGAATGCTGCTCCGCATTTCCTGCAGATCTTACGGGTCAGCCCTTGTGTAGCAAAGTATTCGAGCTGGTATTCTTCCTCGAGCATAGAAAACCACGTGATATCAGTAAATTTGGATTTGCTACGATAAATATTGTTTGTCAGCCGGAGAACCGGCGTTCCAGCAGTCCTGGTACCAGAGATCGTACTTCTCGTAGTCGCCGGTGAGAGAGGCGATCCTGACCACAAGCACGTGCCAGCAGCTGCCTCTCCGGTACAGAGAGTCCGGGCAGGTGCAGAACTCATCCTCGACAATGTATTCATCCGATGTGCCGACCACGACGAAGAAGTCCAGGTACTTCTTGATCCTGTGCTCGTCGATGGCTTTCAGGGCCTTTCGCCCCCGGTCCCCGAAGATGCGGATGATCTCCCCGCGAAGGTCGGGGGTGAGCTGCTGTTCGTCCTCAAGCCGGGTGAAGAGTTCGCTTACGTCCATACCGTTGTGATCGGGGGATCTTCGATGTATTCCCATCCCATCCGGCCGGCGAGCATCCGCATTCCCGGCGATTCGAGGGCATAGTGGGTGCTCTGGAGGAGCGGGAGGGGTGACGCCCGGGCTTGCGCATGTTTCAGGTCTGCGGAGAGGAAGGCTTCTGCACCGAGAGCGGCGGCCTCTTCGATGAGGGGGAGGTCAAATCCGCTCCCTCCGACTATGCCGATCCTGCAGGGGAGGGACGGGTGGCCCCAGGTGATCAGCGGTGCTGCGAGCCGCCGGGTGATCGCGGGGAGCGTGAGGGGGCAGTCACCACAGATGCCGAGGCTCATCCGGCCGGTTCCGGAGAGGTCGAGGAGCGATGCGAGGGCATCGTTGATCCCGCCTTTCGCATGGTCGAAATTGGTATGCATCACGTACACGTTCAGGTCCGCGGAGAGGATCTCCCGCAGGAGGGCGGCGAACGGACCGGAGATCGCGGTAACGGGGGTCCAGAGCGGGGTGTGGTGCACGACCAGAAGGCCGGCGTCAATGGCTGCTGCGGCCCTGACCACGGGGAGCGTGACGTCCAGGGCGCAGGCCACCTGCCGGATATCCCTCCTTCCCTCGATGATGAGGCCGATCCTCCCCGCGTCCATCTCCTCGGCCTGGTCTGGAGGTGCGATCTGCTCGAGGTCCCGTATGACATCCCCGATATCCATGTGAAGCTATCGGTTGCCCGGGGTTTAAAAGTAAGTAATTACTGTGGGTAATATACCACATCATTTAATATTCAAAAAAGAGAAGATCAGTGCTATGGAGAAGACCATCGATCTGATCAGGGAGCGGATCAGAGACGGAAATGCGCGGGTGGTCACGGCTGAGGAGATGCCCCTTATCGTCGATGAACTGGGCGAGGAGGGGGCGCTCCACGAAGTTGATGTTGTCACCACCGGAACCTTCGGAGCCATGTGCTCCTCCGGTGCGTTCCTGAACTTCGGGCATGCCGATCCGCCCATCAAGATGGAGCGTGTCTGGCTGAACGATGTCGAGGCCTACGGGGGAATTGCTTCGGTCGACGCCTACATCGGCGCCACCCAGAAATCGACCACGCGGGAGGCGCAGTACGGCGGCGCCCATGTCATGGAGGACTTCGTATCGGGCAAAGCTGTGGAGCTCCGGGCCCTCTCGACCGGAACCGACTGCTATCCCCGGCGGAACATCACCACCGAACTGCTGCTTGAGAACCTGAACCAGGCTATCATGGTGAACCCCCGGAACGGATACCAGCGGTACAATGCGGCCTCGAATTCCACGGACCGGTCCCTCTACACCTACATGGGAATGCTCCTCCCGAACTGCGGGAACATCACCTACTCGGGGTCCGGACTCCTCAACCCGATCATGAACGATCCAACGTTTCGCATGATAGGGAGCGGGGTTCCCGCCTTCCTCTGCGGGGCGCCGGGCATGGTGATAGGGGAGGGGACCCAGCACTCTCCTGCCGGAGGGTTCGGTACCCTGATGGTCACCGCTGACATGAAGGAGATGTCTCCCGACTACCTCCGGGCGGCCACCATGACCGGGTACGGGGTTACCCTCTATGTAGGTCTCGGTATCCCCATCCCGGTTCTCGACACGGAGACGGTACGGTCCACCGCAGTGAGGGACGAGGATATCCTGGTGGATATCATCGATTACGGAATTCCTTCCCGCTCGCGCCCCTCCCTCCGGAAGATCAGCTATGCGGAGCTCAAGAGCGGGGCAGTCGAGCTGCACGGCGAGGAGGTCCGGACCTCCTCGCTCTCCAGTTACCGCCGTGCCCGCGAGATTGCGCTGACCCTGAAGACCTGGGTAGGGGAAGGGAAGCTCGAACTTACCCTGCCGACCCGCAGGATCGATGCCACCAGGAGTGCCCATCCCCTGCGGGAGACAGTCCAGGGCCCGCGGGTTCTCGATATCATGGACCGGAAGGTGATCTCCATCGGACAGGACGAGGAGATACGCTCCGCTGCGCAGAAGCTTCTGAAGGGAGAGACCAACCACCTCCCGGTGATCGATGAATCCGGCAAACTGGTAGGAATCGTGACTACCTATGATATCTCGAAAGCGGTGGTCAACCCCGGAAAGGCAACCCGGGTCAGGGACATCATGAAGAAACGGGTGATCACCACAACGATAGAAGAGCCGGTGGATATCGCAGTCAGGAAGCTTGAGAAGCACAACATCAGTGCGCTCCCGGTGGTAGACCGTGAAGAGAGGGTCATAGGGATGCTCACCGCCATGAACCTCGGCAAGCTCTTCGGTGGGAGGTGGCTCAAATGAAGCTGATCGTGACCTTCTCCCGGAAGGCCGGGAAAAAACCGATTATCGCCCAGGTGGTGCGGGAAACCGGAGTGCTCATCAACGTGGAACGTGCGCAGATCGATTCATCTGAGGGAGAGGCACTCATCGATATCCCTGATGAAACCTGCAGCATGGTGAAAGAGCGGCTCTCCGAGCTTGGGGCTTCGGTACGCGTGCTTGAGGATGTTATCTCGCTTGATGAGAGCCGCTGCGTTGACTGCGGGGCCTGCATCAGCATCTGCCCCCAGGAGGTCTTCTCTTTCGATGAGAACTGGAAACTCGTGGTCAACGGTGAGCGCTGTGTCCTCTGCGGCCGCTGTATCGAGATCTGCCCGCAGCGGGCCCTCTCGCAGAAGGGGGAGGGATAACCGGAGCGGCAGTACCGGCAGACAAGAATTCTTTTTTTCCCGTTGGGATGGAGCGGTACCGTGATCCGGAAATTACGTGCAGTGAGTGATCGTTTTTTCAGGGGAATCGGTACGAATATCCTGATATTGGGTATTGTGAGCCTCTGTACCGATGTGAGCAGCCAGATGGTGTTTCCCCTGATACCGCTGTATCTCACGTCAGTACTCGCTGCCGGGGCATTCGTTGTCGGCCTGGTGGAGGGAGCAGCAGAGACGACCGCCTCATTTCTGAAGGTACTGTCAGGGTACATTTCGGACCGCATCCGGCGGAGAAAACCCTTTGTTCTCCTCGGTTACGGGCTCTCCTCACTGGTAAAACCCCTGTTTGCATTCGCATACATCTGGCCCACGGTGCTGGCACTCCGGGTCATCGAACGGGTCGGCAAGGGGTTGCGGACTGCCCCCCGTGACGCCATTGTGGCAGAATCGAGCGACGCAATCGTGAGGGGCAGGGCATTTGGGTTCAACAGGGCCATGGATGGGATCGGCTCCATGGGTGGAGCCGTGCTCGCTTTCCTGCTCCTGCCGGTTTACGGCTTCCGCAATGTCTTCCTGATCGCATTTATCCCCGGGATCATTGCTGTTCTGGTAATATTTCTGATACGCGAGGATCCTCCTGCAGCACAGCCGGCTGCTCCGCAGTCTTCGCTGAAGATAAGTCTCAGCCTGCTCCCGCAAAACCTCCGTCTGTTCATTGTCGCCTCCGCACTCTTTGCGTTCGGCCATTACGGGTATGCATTCCTGCTTCTCAAGGTCCTTTCGACAGGGGCTTCGGATAGTACCGCATTGCTGTTCTATGTCCTCTTCTATGCTGTTTACACGTTCTTTACCATCCCTGCCGGAATCGTCTCCGACCGGGTGGGGAGAAAACCGGTCATCATGGCCGGCTATGTCATGTTCGGGCTCCTGTCAGCCGGGCTCATGGTGGTGACCGGCTCAGCAATCCTGCCGGTATTCTTCGCCCTCTATGGCATCTTTTTTGCCTTCATCGATGGGGCACAGCGGGCATTCATCGTCGATATGGCTCCCCCCGATCTCAAGGCAACGGCGCTCGGGACCTTTCATACCGCAATCGGGCTCGTCGCCCTTCCCGGAGGATACATTGCAGGGATGCTCTGGGATCTCTACTCTCCGTCGTACACCTTCCTGTTCGGCGCGATCCTGGCCGTGCTTGCCCTGGGACTGATGGTGGTGGTGAAGAACACCAAAGCGTCCCCGGCATGACGATGAACCAGGAAAAGATCCGGGGTTCATGGAAACGCTCACCGCCTCCCTGCAGGATACGAATCTTCCAGAAGAACTGCGGAATATTCACGATCACGGGACAGGAGCATACCGCTCCCGCGCCTCTTTCAGGGTTGCCACCTTCTCCCCTGGCTGCATAGCCCGGACGAATGCGGTGATCTCATCCAGGCTGACCGGGGAATAGTCCACGATCTCGGCACTCACGTTGATGGTCTTGGTCGCTCCGTTGATGAAGGGGTACCAATCGAGGTCATTGTTGTGGACATGCCCGTGGATCACCCACCCCGTGTAGTACTCCGGGACCATTCCAGGGTCATGAATGCAGAGGAAGGCAAGACCCTGGTGGGTTACCACGAGTGAGGGAATGGCACCGGGGAGGGGGTCGTCATGGTTTCCGATGATAGAGGTGACCTTCCCGTGCAGCCGTTCCAGGAAATGGGGTGCTGGTGGAGCACCCCGGCCGTAGCGGAGATCACCGAGGTAGAAGACTTCGTCGTCCGGGCGCACGGTGAAGTTCCAGTTGTCCAGGAGCACGGCATCCATCTCGATGACCGATGAGAACGGCCGGCGGCAGTAGCGGATGATGTTGGTGTGCCCGAAATGGAGGTCGGAGATCACGAACCTTCCTGCGGTCGCCCGGTGCACCGGGCTGACGCGCTGCAGTCCTTCCCGCTTTCGGAACTCACGGCGGGTCGTGGTCCAGAGGCCCGGGTTGAACGCCTCTGCACGGGAGAGCCATACTCCCCGGGCAAGGTCGAACTCTCTCCAGAGGGTGCCCCGCCGCAGTATCGCGATCCGGAAAAGCGTGAGTGGAGCATCGCACCCGGCCGCGTGGAATCCCGTTCTCTTCTCCTGGTCCCGGATCATTCCAGTGGCATCAGCCTGCTCCCGGATCATAACGGCGGGATCATGCTGCTCCCGGACCTGCCTCCATACGTCGGGGGCCTCCTTCCTGGATATCGAGATCCTGAGCGAGAGGTGGAATATCCGGAAGCCGGCCGGCCGGTCGATCCAGGTGCACCACCCCGTCTCCGGGCCAACGGCCTGAACGAGATGCTGGTAGATCGAGACCAGATTAGCATCCGGGGCCAGGGAGAGCGCGATGGCGGCCCCTTTCCTCCCCCTGAGCTGCAGAGGGCCGCCGATCCGGATGGATATGGCCGCAATCGCTTTACCAGCCTCCCTGATGTGATCCATGAGTGAATATTCCGAGGATCCGGGAAGGAGGCCGAACGGGCCGAAGATCGTGACATGGGGCTCCCGTGACTCGCCGGACCGGACCCGCACGACATCGGGGAACGAGGTTACGAGGGAAGAGATCCCCGGATCCGGAATACGGGATATGACCAGGAAGGTGACGGGCCTGCGCCTTCCGGTTCGCGCCCCTCTCCTGGTCCTGGACCCGGTTCTCCTCATGCTGCTCTACAAGCCTCATCCTGTTCTCATAAATACCTGCGGGAGGCCGGGCCCCGGTCACAGGTCCGGTGCGGCGGGTATTTGGGAGGAGAGCGCAGAATGTACCGGTAATGATCCGGCGCCGGTTCCACCTCAGGGAGACCATTGCAACCATCCTTGCCGATGATGAGGCCCATATCAGCGCAGCACGGGACGGGATCATCGCCGCCCGCCAGGAACTCGAGCGCTATGCTGCCGGCGATCCCTTCTTTCTTTCTACCCTTGAACCCTATCCGGTCAGATCCGGGATCGCCATCGTGGACCGGATGGCTGATGCGGGGGTAGCTTCCGGGGTGGGCCCCATGGCCGCGGTAGCCGGTGCCATCGCCTGGGCCGGGGTGGAGGCGATGGAGGCGGCAGGAGCGGTATTCGGGATCGTGGATAATGGGGGAGACATCGCACTGCTGTCCGATCGGGATGTGACGGTCGGGATCCATGCCGGGACCTCGCCCCTCTCGGACCGGCTGGGCTTCGTGATCGGGGCAGACCTGGCGATCCGGGGCATCTGCACCTCATCAGCCACCGTCGGGCATTCTCTCTCATTCGGATCTGCAGATTCGGTCACCGTCTTTTCGCGAAATCCTGCCGGTGCCGATGCCTGGGCGACCGCCATCTGCAACACCATCAGCCCTGGGGACACCTCGGTTCTCGGGCGGGTTGAACCGGGTGAGGTGGACGGCGTCTTCGTCATCATCGGTTCATGGGTCTACCAGTGGGGCTGTGTCCCGGCCCCCGTCCGGGTATCCGGCCGGCACGATCTCATAACCGGGGGACTGCTGTAGACTCTGCGAGAAGGGCCGGCACGTGTTCACCAGCGGCTTGGAAAGGTTCAGAGATGTTCGTCGATGAACCTGAGGGCCCGCCGGTAGGCATCTTTCTCGTGGAAACCGGCCAGGACGGAGTCGCCGTCGCTCACCAGAATAACCGGAGATCCCTTCTCGACCCGGAAGATCACTTCGTAGAACTCGCGCCCGGTGACCACCACACCGGTCAACAGGGCCGATGCAGGCTGGAGGATGAGCCGGTCGGTCTCGAGATCGCCGGGATCCTCCCTGAAGAAGTAGTAGAATACCTGGAAGGCGTTCAGGAGGTCGGATGCGAGGAGTTCCTCACGTATCACCGGGTCGAGCCGCTCGAGACTCGCGGCAAGCGCATCGGGGTCATCTTCACCGGTCTCAAGGATGTTGTCCGCGATTCGGATTAGCACGGAATAGGGGAGCGGCTCGTCATCGGTCACTCCCGTACACTCGGCATCACCGGACAAAAGGGTATCCTCCCCGGTGCCCTCCAACAAAGATATATTCCGGCACCCGTGGAATGAGTATACGTGAACGAAGCAGACCTGGACTGGAGGGTGTACCACCTTCTCGTACGTGATCCCTGCCAGAGCCAGGAGGCTCTTGCTGAACAGGCGGGGTGCAGCAGTGAAGAGGCCATCCAGTCGCTCCGGCGGCTTGAAGATTCCGGTCTCATTGAAGAGGGGAGTGGGGGATGCCGGATCCTCTCGGTCCAGGAGATGCTGCTCAGGTGCCAGGCCAGGTATGATCAGTCCTCGTCCTTTATCATCGAGGGCGGGGTCATCAGGGTAAAGAAAGGGCCGGACTAGATGGCAGCAGAACTGGTTATCCTCCGGATTGGTCATCGGCCGGAGCGTGACCAGCGGGTCACCACCCATGTCGGGCTCGCTGCCCGGGCTCTCGGCGCGAGCGGGATGCTGCTTGCCGCGGAGGACAAGGGAGTGGTGGAGAGTATCACCGATGTGGTCAACCGCTGGGGAGGGGAGTTTTTCATCAGGGACCGGGTCTCCTGGAAACGCTGCATCCGGGAGTGGAAGAACTCTGGCGGTGTGGTGGTCCACCTGACCATGTACGGAGAGCGCATCCAGGACCGGGAGGAGGAGATCCGTTCGCACAGCCGCATCCTGGTCGTGGTCGGGGCAGAGAAAGTGCCCGGCGAGATCTATGGCCTTGCCGATTACAACATCGCGGTGACCGGACAGCCCCATTCCGAGATATCGGGCCTCGCCGTATTCCTGGACCGGTTCTTCCAGGGATCGGAACTCTCTGCCGAGTTCCCGGGTGCACACATCCGGGTTATCCCCAGCGGAGATATGAAGATCACCGAGGAGCGATGAGAACGAAAGTGCTCGTGGCTGGTTTTGCCACCCGCCACGTTGTCCAGTCCGCGTATGGGGCCGGCTGCAAGGTCTATGCCGTCGACCATTTCTGTGACCAGGACCTCTCCTTCTTTGCGCGGGAGAGCATGCGGTTTGACGAGCTCGGCGAACTCTTCCCTGCTGTCGAGGAGATGTGTACCCGCCATGCACCCGATATCGTTGTTGCTACGTCCGGTGCCGAGTTGCTGCCGTCCCGCGACTTCTGCGGAACCCCCCCGGAAAAGGTGCAGCGGTTCCTCGACAAGCTGATGACCCACCGGTTCTTCGAAGATCTCGGGATGCGCACTCCCGCGCTCCTTTCCCCCGACACCTTCCCGGCGATGCTGAAACCGAGGTGTGGTTCAGGCGGGTGGAGAAACCGGGTGGTCACCTCTGCCGCTGACCGGGAGGCATGGCTCGCAGAATTCGGGGATACCCCGGCTCTCGCCGAGGAGGTGGCCTCCGGGACCCCCTGCTCGGTCTGCTGTGTTGCCGACGGCACCCGCGCGGTTGCGATCGCATCGAACCGCCAGATACTCCGGGGGGCGGGTGATGCCTCGTTCGGGTTCTGCGGATCGGTCACCCCGTTCCGGGACTGCCGCCACGATCAGCTGATCCGGTCCGCAGAACGGATTGCTGCAGCCAGCGGGTGTATCGGGACGCTGGGAATCGATTTCATGGCCGGCGATGAGCTCTACGCCATCGAGATCAATCCCCGTTTCCAGGCGACGCTCGACACCATCGAGATGGCGAGCGGGATCAATCTCTTCTCCACCCACCTGGCGGCCTGCAGGGGATATCTCCCCCGCCAGCGGCCGTCATGCCGGCAGGTTGCGGCACGGAAGATCCTCTTTGCCGACCGGGACATAACCGTGGATGCAGACCTGTCCCTTCTGTCGCCGCTCGTAGCAGACATTCCCTGGCCGGGAACCGACTTTGAGGAAGGGCAGGCAGTCATCAGCGTCTTCGGGTGGGGAGCCACCGGGCAGGAAGCGACTGACCTGCTGCATAAGCATATTAGAACAGTCCGACAATATATGGGTGGAAGGCTCTATGGATGAGGTCCTGGAAAGTCCGGCGATAAAGGCATATCTTATCAGGCTGATCGGCGAGGGGGGGATCAACCTTCTGGAAAAATTCCCGGAGGAGGGTGAGTGGAGCGACGAGCAGCTTGCTGCCGAGACCGGCATCAATCTCAATTCCGTCCGCCACACTCTCTATACCCTCTATGAGAAACGTCTGGCAGAGTACCGGAGGATCAAGAACAACGAGACCGGGTGGCTGACCTACCTCTGGCACCTGCGGATGGATATGATCTTCGAGGTGATCCGGGAGGATCTCGAGACCATCCTCGAGAAGCTTAAGACCAGGGAGCGGTACGAGGAGGAGAACGACTTCTACATCTGCAAGGCCTGCAACATGCTCTACACCTTCAACCAGGCCATGGATGTTGAATTCATCTGCCCTGCCTGCGATCAGCAGATGGAACACTTTGATAACGAGATCCTTCTCCGGGCCCTGAAAAAGCGTATCGAGGCGATCAAAGAGACGCTCGGGCATGCCTGAAGGGGATGCAGGGTATGACGAAACCCTCCGTGCTGCCAGGTGCAGCCGGCGGGTGATTGCGCACTGCCACCGGGTCAGGGACCTCGCGCTCTCTTTTTGTGACCGCTCCGGTGTTGCCGACCGCGAGCTCGTCAATGCTGGTGCCCTGCTCCATGATATCGGCAGGGGGCGCTCCCACTCTCTCTCCCATGCCCAGGCCGGGGCGGCATGGTGCCGGGAGTATGGGGTTCCTGAAGACGTGGTGCGGATCGTGGAACGGCATACCGGTGCCGGGCTGACCGCCGATGAATGCACCCTGCTCCGGCTCCTCCCGGTTGACTGCATGCCGGAGACCATCGAGGAAAAGATCGTGGCCAATGCCGACAACCTGGTGAAAGGCGGGCACGAGGTGTCCATTCACGAACGGCTCGGGACATCGCTGTATCTCGGTCGGAAGGTCCGGAGCCGCATCTACCGCTTGTGGCTCGAGGCAGAGCAGTTCAGGCGTCCGGGATGTGGGGCTAGAGAATAACCTGTTTTACCTGGGAGAGCTTCCGGATCGCTTCGATCACCTCTCCCGGGATCTCTCCCTCGGTGATGATGACCAGCCTCGGTTCTTCGGATAGCTCCGGGTCGGTCACGAAAATCTGACGGATGGTCAGGTTATGGCCGGATACCACACCGACAGCGGCATTCACGATGCCCCTCTCCCGTGCGTCCTGCGGGAGAATGGTGATGGAGGAGAGTCCCAGGGGGCCGGTGAGTTGCGAGAGGTCGGGAGTGGCACGGATATTGGTGAAGACCTCCCGCAGGGACGGGGCATCTAGGATCCGCCGGGCCGTCGCGTCGACAACCCTCCGGTCGGTCCCGATAGCCCGGGCGACATGAGTGGCCGGGATCTCAATGTCGTTGCAGGCGATCCTGCCATCGGCAGTTACCCCGAACCCGTTCTCGAGGAGGAACCGGGCTACCCTGCCCTGGGAAGGAGAGTCTGAAAATTCCCT
>ENA-ORXD01001680-ORXD01001680.1-sediment-metagenome-genome-assembly--contig:-NODE-1680-length-17159-cov-3.606428_pt1 | contig 17159 bp, 15 predicted proteins | sample MGYA00237862_ERZ511471 | MGnify/ENA metagenome assembly ERZ511471
TCGAAGAGCTGGGCGCCGCAGTAGCTGCGCAGGGTCGAGATGCCCATCTTGCTCATCGTCTTGAGGATGCCCTTCTTGATCGCGGCGATGTAGTTGTCGGCGATCTGCACGGGCTCCATCTCGGCCGCCAGCTCAGGGACCATCTCATCCTTATCCGGCAGTTCCACGCCATCGATCTCCAGTTCTACCAACTGTTGCACGAAGTTCTTTAAGCCGAATTTGGTGATCAGGTCAGCATACGCCATCATATAAAAAGGCTCATCCGGGAAATCGCGCCGCACGGCATGCAGCGTTTTAAAATAGCGCTCCAAGTCTGATTCCAGATCCAAAGCTTTCACATTCGAATCCGCGATGGTCTGTGTGTCAATGTACGGATTGCGTGTGGGCATGGAGAACTCAACCACATCCATCCCCGAGCTTATGTACACCTCAACCAGTTTGCGGGTCTCGTCTAAATTGGGGTAACCCACCGGTACTCCGGATACCAGCACTTTTTCGCCTTTTGCCAGGACTTTTTGTATTCTCTCATCAAGTTTTTTCATTGCAAAATCCTCTCCTTGCCTTATGTTATTCTGCAGTGTGCAGATCTTTTACGGTAAATTCAAAGACAAATTTGACCAGATACAGCAAGCTGACAAAATAAATATATCCAATAAACGGGATATATGGAGATTGGACCTCCGTGATCAGCGGTTGCTCAACGACCAAATATCTGCCAATCAGGAATACAAAGAATAACCATACGAACACACCTACTTTCTGCTTGTGTTCTTTCCAGGGCTTGATAAAGATTAAAAAGTTGACAAAATAAAGGAAGGTGATTTCAATCAACCAGGTGACTATCGCATGCGTGCGTTTGATCCAGCTTTTCGGTGCAAGACGGGCAAACAGGAAAACCAATAGTGATAGACCGGCGATCACAACCAGGAATCGTAATAAAACAGCGTTCATCTTTTTTCTTCCTCTGCAACAAATAAGTTTTGCGGGTTTTCTTCCGCCAATGAATCCAGCACCAGGTCGGCGCCATCCAGCAAACGCTTGGGATAAGAAGTCGCAATTGCACAACACAGCATGCCCGCCCGTTTAGCCGCTTCTATTCCGGCTGGTGCATCCTCTATCACCAGACATGCTTGCGCTGGCACTCCCAATGCCGCCGCAGCGGCATTAAAAATGAAAGGATCGGGTTTGCTGAGGGGAAAATTCATACCGGAGAGGATGACGGCAAAAAAATCCGCCATCTGCAGCCTGGATAAGATATAGGTAATATTGGCCATTGTTCCTGAAGATGCCACCCCGCATAGGATACTCTGCTCCTTGAAATACATCAGCCAATCCATCACGCCAGGTGTTGCTTTTGCCTCCAAGCGGATGCTCTCGCGGAAAACAGCTTCTTTCCTGACCAGGATATCGTTAATTTGAGACTGTGAGAGCGTGATCTTTTTGGCATTGCAATAAGATTCCAGCATATCCAGATTGGTATGTCCCAAGGTAGAAAAGTATAAAACCTCTTCAAAATCCGGCAGATCGCAATCACTGAAAACCTGGTTCCAGGATCGTATATGCAGGGGGATAGAGTCCACCAGCACGCCGTCCATATCAAACAGGACTGCTTGAATACTGCGGTGGCTGTGATCTAATCGCAGGATCATAATGACAGAAATCGTCCTTTGATCACATTAAAGCTTCCAAATTGCCTGGCTGGTCTGCATTGCCAATGCCACTTTGTCGTACAGGTTACCCTCAATTGGCAAGAACGGCCTACGCGGAATGCCGGCGTCAACACCCCTGGCTTTCAGCATGGCGTAAGCTGTGGCGGTGGAAGGCCCGTAATGTAAAATATCCCACATTTCCAGCACCTCGCGCTGCAATTCTGCTGCTTTCTCGAAATCCCCATTGTCTGCAGCCTGGTAAAGCCTTTGCATTAACTCAGGCATGGCATTGGCTAAACCGGAAATGCAGGCGCGTGAGCCCTGCATGTAAGCCGGCAGGAACAGGCTTTCAGAGCCGATCACCACGTCGAATCCTTCCTTCCTTACCTGACGCATGACCATATATGTCTTACCGATGTCGAACGTGCTATCCTTCACGCCCTGCAGCCCGACTTCTGCCAGCCTGTTGATCAGGTCAACAGATACTGGGTTGCCGGTTGCGCCCGGGTTATCATACAAATACACCGGTATAGAAACCCCCTCAATCAAGTCTTTAAAGAACGCAAACAGGCTCTCGTCGTTGTAGCGGAAGTAAAAAGGAGGCACTGCCGCCACCGCCATTGCGCCATGCGCTTCGGCATGTTTTGCCAAGTCAAGGCTGTCGCGCAGACTGGTTGCGCCCACATGCGCAATCAATTGAAAGCTGCCTTCTGCATAGGCGGATAAAGCTTCAAACACCCGCTTTCTTTCCTCTACGTTCATCAACACACCTGATCCATAACTACCGCATACGTAAAAACCCTGTACGTGCGGTCTCAGGAACTTTGCAAAAACTTTCATTCTTTCAAGATCAACCTCGCCCTTTTCATCAAAAGGGGTCAGGATTGGGGGAATTATTCCATGTAGTCTCATTTTTTTCCTTTCAATTATTTGTTTCCCTTTTCTCGGATGCGCCGCATTTCCGCCACCCATCGCTGCGCGTTCTGCCGGATCTCATCCAGCCTGCCTTCTTTGATCATGCTGCTGCTCACCAGGCTGCTGCTGGCAGCCACTGCAACGCAGCCGGCATCCATGAATGCTTCCATGTTATCCAGCGAAACTCCGCCCACCGGGATCAACGGGATTTGCGGCAGGGGGGCGTGCAGCGCTTTGATGTACTCCGGCCCGGCCGGCATAGCTGGGAAGATCTTCACCGCATCACTGCCGTTTTCCCAAGCCAGCATGGCTTCCGTAGCAGTGAATGCCCCCGCAAAGGTCATTTTTCCATAGCGCCTGGAAATTTTGACGACATCCAGAGACAGCAGCGGCGAGATGACAAAATCCGCGCCGGCCAAAATGGCTGCGCGCGCCGATTCGGCTTCTAGCACAGTACCAGCTCCTAAAAGGATTTTGGAACCCAATGATTTGTGCACCTCTTTCAGAATATCTACCGCGTTCGGGACGACCAATGAAATTTCCACCGTGTCAATCCCGCTTTCGACCAGCGTTTCCAGCGCTGGAATGATGTTCTTGGGATCATCCGCGCGTAAAATCGCCATGATTCCACTTTCGATAAACCGGTTGTAAAGATCGTGAGTATATACCATTGCTTTCCTTTCTTTCTTCAGCTCTTATAACAGACTGCGGTCAGCAAACTAGATTCATGAGGAATTCTGTGCAATTCAGTAGAATTTGCCTGCGGATTATTCAATGCCTGCGGAAAAATAATCCTTGAAAAGAATGTTTTCAGTAAGCGTTTTAGATATTCAATCTCAGAAGGGCTGCGCCATGCTTCTGGCAGATTGAAATCGGTTGGGATTGTGACCAGCAGAGCTCCGGCGGGCAGCAGGATTCGCCAGCATGTTTCCAGCAGCCGCAGGGGATCCCGCACCAAATGCAGCACGTTCACCAAGCAAAGCCCGGCGCAGGTTTCAGCGGCCAATGGCACTGCCAGGCAATCTGCGTATACATGATAATGATTATTGAAGGAATAATTGCAGTTTTTTGAAAATCGAAGCGCATCAATCTGGTTATCCAATCCAATCACGCAACGCCCTTTTCCTCTCAAGCGCTGCAAACCAAAACCGAGTTCACTGCCCATGTCCAGCACAATTCCGCTGCCGAATTCTTTATCCGCCCAATCATAAATAGCCAGATGAGCAATATGCTTCGGAGCAGCTTTTACGGAAACGCCAAGCAGCTCAAAGTGTTGGTTCCTTAGTCGTGTTTGAGTCAACAGTCCAATCATGGCGTTTGATTTAAGAGAATCCGGAAAATTCCTGTCGTTCTGGGCAATTTTCCGGATTCATTCGATCCAGAGAAATTGTTCTGGTTACAGATTGGGATTAAGCACCCAATCCCAGCGCGCCGCCCACAAGCTTGAGCAGCCAGAAGACCGGCGCCCAAATCAAGTAGTCACCACCGCCGAACATCAAACCGGTGCCAGCGAAGAACTCAGCCTGGAAAGGATAGGTCAGCAGGGCAGCCACGTTAATGACAATGGCAATCACAGCACCTGCAATGATCGCGCCAACCCAACCGCCATGGATATCTCCGAACACGCCCGCCAAAGCACCGTCAAAGAAGAAGAAGATCGGGCCTGGGAAGATGACGATCGGGCTGCCGATGGCAATTTGCACCACCGTGAAGATCACCATGGTGACAAAGCAGGAGACGAAACCCAGCATGCTGCCTGCAGGTGAGTACTGGAAGAAAACGGGGGAATCTAGAGCAGGCTGCGTTCCGGGCAGCAGTTTCTGGCTGATACCCTCAAATGCCGGGATCATGGCTGCCAGGAACATGCGCACGCCGTACAGCACAACTGCGATGCCGGCCGCGAAACCAAAGCCCTGCAGAACCAACCACACGATCCAGTTCTTTCCGCCCGAGAGCGCTGCTACGGCTTCCTGTCCTGCTGCCACACCGATCAGAATGTAAATGACCGGGATCAATACGCACAGCAGCACGGTATAGTCCGAGAATAGGTTGAAAATACCGGGCAGTTCTAGCTCATCCGCGCGTTTCGATTTGACCAAACCGCCGAACCACTTGCCAACTGGCAGGTCCATGGTCTGCAAGTGACCCAGGGTGAAGCGTTTGTCAGTCACCGGGTCTGAGAATGGGCGCGCGATGGCGGGCATGAAGGTCCAGAATAGAGCCGTCATGATCGCTGAGAAAGCAATTTGCGCGCCGCCGGTCAACCCTAAAGCTGAGCGCCCAACCAGTAGCATGATGGATGCATTGAAGAGCATGATGTGGCCGGTCAGGAAAACGTTCTTGGTGACCTTGAAGGGCAGGATGCGCACCAGCAGCAGGTGCAGCACGAAGGCGATCACGAAAGCCATCGGGATTTCAACACCATAGGTCTGCATGGCAACACCGAAGGGGCCAAAGCAGTCCGGCAGAACGCCGGTGATCCCGAAGGAACTGTTCAGCAGCGTGGTCAGTGGAATCAGGGAGCCCAAGAAGACATTAATGCCGGAATTCAGGATCACAATACCCACAACCGTCTTGATGGTTCCTTCAAGAACATCCGCCCCAGATTTTTTCTGAAGCACCAAACCGATCAGGGCTACCAAACCTAGGAACACGGGTGCTTCAATGAAAATCTCATTAATCAAGAAATTTATAACGTCCATTTTTATCTCCATTTCATAATTTTCACAACCAAAAAAACAATCAACGAGAGAGGGTTATTTCGATAGGCACCTCCTTTCCTTCTTTAAAGAACCTAGAGATTTTAAAAATACGGAACTGCGAGAGGTCAAAATCGCTTCACTTACAGGTTGTTCTTTTTCTTGAATTCTTCCACATGCGGGCGCATGACTTCGCGCAATTCATCCTCATTCATAAAGGATTTAACCGCCACAACCGGGGTGCCGGGAATTTCGCCCACGCGCGGTTTGAGCATGGTAGTTGTCACGATCATGTCAGAAAAGTACCCCTTGGCGGTTCCCGCGTCACTGGCTTCAATTGACGCAGTGACGCCAAATTCTTTGATGATTTTTTCAATGACTGCTTTGGCCATCAAACTGCTTCCCAAGCCGCACCCACAAACTGTTACGATTTTCATTTTCTTTGCCATGTTTTTTCTCTCCTGGTTTTATTATTTATTAACACACAGCGCGTGCGAGGGGTTATGAATAAAAATATCATTGATGATGCCATCGTTAAAACCCTCTGCACGCAGCCGTGGAATGAACTTGGTCAGGATATACGCCAAACCGGGCTGTCCGCCATAGGCAGTTTGATAACTGCGCCGAGATAAATCCCCGCCCCACAAGATCTGCTTTCCAAAACCCGCTTCCACCATTTTTCTGACCAGATCAACAAATTTGGCTTCCGGAAAATACTTGCGGCGGCTGGGGGTGTCATATTCAAGGTAGCAGCCGGTTTGGGCGAGTTCCTTGTGTAAGTAAAAATCTGGATTTCGGTCATAATGACCCACAATGATGCTTTGCGGCGCCACACCATACGAATCCAGCAGCTCCACCTGCTCCAACCCCAGAGTGCCTCCGTCCGTATGCGTGATGATCGGTACGCCGGTTTCTTTGTGCGCGATCGCCGCGGCCTCAATCGTCACAGTATCTTCGGGCTTGATGACATAATACCCCGTGGCAATCTTGATCGCACCCGCCTTGGCGGTAGTACGATCGATGATCGGGCCATTGTATTGGTTCTCATCCATCCCCAGCTCAATTTCCTCGATTAAAATATTGGCTATTTGTTCAACGGAATAGAAGAATCGCCAATGGCTGTCCATATAGAAATTGGGACGATGAAAACCGGTCGCCGCAATGATGTGCGCGCCAGTGCGTTTGGAGACTTCGATCATCTTTTTGGCGCTGCGTCCAAATGCCAGGCAGGTCATTTCCACGAATGACTTGCCGCCGGCATCCATGAACGATTGCACCTCCTGCGATGTCTTTTCTACGCTGTCCAATCTGTAATCTGGATTAAGCATCAATACGTAATCGCGATCGATGATGAGGTGTTCATGCGCATCGGTGAAACCCAGCTCTTCCGCAGGGATATCGCCTAAAACTGTCCTGACTTTTCTCACTACTGCAATCCTTTCAAGTCAACCTCAATTGGAGCAAGCAATACGCCCTGATTGAGCAATTCTTTCTTTAGAAGCTCTCTATCCAAATCCGCAGGCAGAACGCCCTTTTCCTCGCACAAAGCCGCAGCCAAACCCGCTGCTTCTCCCATCGCCATGCATTGGGCAGAATTGCGCGCGGAAGCCTGCCCATCGTGGGTGGCGCTCAGGCAACGCCCGGCCACGATCAGATTCTTCGTCTTGAGCGGAAGCAGCGAACGGTAGGGAATCTGATAGTAATCCCCCGATTCCAAATACTGCCATTTGACGTTCTTCCCGGCTACATGATCTTCAATCGGCGCGGAACAGCACGCTACCGCATCTTCAAACTTCGTGCCCTGACGGACATCTTCTCCGCTCAAGGTGTATTGCCCCTTTAAGCGTCGCGTCTCTCGTATTCCAATGCTGCAAGCCGTAGCTGCCAGATAGGAATTCTCGAATCCCGGATATTCGTTAATCAAAAAACGGGCATATTCCTGAACCTGCTTGCGCCCTTCGATCTCAGCGGCGGTCAAAGCAAACGGATCCACCGCATTCACGTTTGGAACGCGGGTCAGGTTTGCGTGCACAAAGCCGGGATTGGGTGTTGGGTGGATAGAACCGCCGATGCGGGTTAGATTGTATTTGCCGCTTTCGTGCGCTTTCTGCATAATGCTGGTGCGTTCACCTTGAGAGAGTGAAAAAGCTTTCTCGTTATTCACATTGGCCATATAAAAAACCGTCGTCAGGGACTGCACCGGGCTGCCGTTCTCGCCTGCCAGATCAAAATCTTCGCCTGCCTTCGCGCCAATATCCAAATCACCGCTGGCATCGATCACGATCTTGGCTTTTACGCGATTTAAGCCCGCCTTATTGAAGATAATAACGCTGTTGATGCTGCCCTCCTGGCATTCAACATCCGCAGCGCTGGTATAGAACAACAGTTTCCCGCCGGCCTGCGTGACCATGTCTTCGTACAATATTTTCAGTTTTTCCATTTTGTAGGTCACAACCGGGCCTGAGCCAAAGGTGTTCTGTCTTAAGAAAGCTGCCCCTTGAGCCAGCAGCTTGTCCGCTACTTCAAAACTGATGCCCCCAACCAACTGGTAAACTTTTTCTCCCGGGCTATAGATGCCGTTGAAGGAATCCACTCCCATCCAGGTGCGGCTCCCGCCCAGCGCGCCCATCGCCTCGATCAACAATACACTCTTGCCCCTGCGAGCCGCGGAGATCGCCGCCAGGCTGCCTGCCGCTCCGCCCCCCACCACCAAAACATCAACTTCTAAAAGCGTTTTGATTTCCTGCATCGATCCTTCCATTACACCTATGCAATAACATCCAAAATATCTTTTTTCGTCTGTGCCTTGAAGAGCCGTGCCATCCGCTCTTTATCGATCATCAATTCTGCCAACGCCCGCATGGTATTCACATGTGTCTTGCCATCCATGGCTGCCAATCCAATCACGATCTCAACCGGATCATTATCCGGGTTGCCGAATTCCACAGGGGTCGCCAGCTTGACCAGCGATAAAGCGGTCCTTTTCACACCAGCCTCCGGTGAGGCGTGCGGCATGGCAATTCCTTTGGCGATCACAATGTATGGGCCTAATTCATTGGCGGTTTGGATCATCGCATCGATATACTCACGGCTGATCGCCCCCGCATTCAGCAGCAAATCGCCTGCTTCCCGTATTGCTTCTTGCCAGTTATCGGCTTTAACGTTCAGACTGATCTGCTCAGCAGGCAGAGCTTCTTTAAGATTATCGATGTAAGCACCTTTTCTAGGCATCTTTTTTCAAAAATATGAACCTTCAAGATTGCGCTATAAGAGTAATCGATTGGTGCGTGCAAATCAATTATAATATTGCTCAAATGAGCAATTATGATGCAATAAAGTAAAGGTCAGCCGCCCATGAAAAACTCCCGCACGATCAATCGCCAGGATCATATCCTGCATTTATTGGAAATATCAGATTCCATCTCTATTAAAGAGATGGCGGAAGAATTGGAAGTATCCGAATGGACAATTCGCCGTGATGTTGAGGAGCTACACCGGAAAAATATCATTGATCGCTATCATGGGGGCATACGATTGAAAAGTCATACCAAAAACGATTTCCTTTTTAAAGAAGAATCGGATCATATCACCGAGAAGAACCGCATCGGCATGAAAGCCGCAAAGATTATCAAAGGAGGAAGCTCAGTCATCATCGGCTCCGGCAGCACTGCCCGCTTTGTGGCCAAAGCGCTTGCCAGATATGATAAAAAGCTGACCATTTTCACCAACTCAATCGAGGTGTGTTACGAGTTGGCGCATAAAATCAATTACAGGATCACCTGCACCGGGGGAGATGTGCATGGCGATTTTTATACCTTGGACGGCCCGGTAGCTGAAAAGGTTTTGCTTTCCAACTATTTCGATGTGGGCGTCATCGGCGTCTCGGGAATCAGCTTGACAGAAGGGTTATCCATTAAAAGTCAATTGTCCGCTCTGACCGTATCTATCATGATCGAGCATTCCGACCATCTGATCGTGGTCGCCGATCATTCGAAATTTGGCAAGTGCTACCACAACAAAATAGGGGATCTGCAATCCATTGACACAATCATCACTGACGCCACTCCACCGCCTGAGTTTGTTGATTTTTTTAATCAACATAACATACGCTTGTTATTGGCATAAGAAAAATTCCTCGCAAGGAAGACAAGGACACCAGATGAACATCGCTACCATTGACTGCGGCACGAGCAACACGCGCATCTTTGTTGTAAACGAAGATGCCAATGTGCATTACCGCGCCAGCGTCAATGTGGGCGTGCGCGATACGGCGATATCCGGCAGCAGCCAGACCCTCAAGGTTGGTTTGAGTACGCTTTTTGAGCGCGCCCTGCGGGAAACCCAGCTTCAGATTTCGGATATCCACTGTATTCTGGCATCCGGCATGATCTCTTCCGAAATCGGTTTGGCGGAAATTCCGCATCTGTGGGCACCCTGTACGATTGACGAGCTGGCCAGCAGCCTGCAGCCTTATACCGATGCGGCTGTGTTTCCCGCATCCGTCCCGGTCTATTTCATCCGCGGCATCAAGAACGCCTATGACGCGCACGCCATCCGCTTGCAGGATATCGGTTTGTTGGATTTCATGCGCGGCGAGGAAACCCAGATGGTTGGCCTGATGGAAGATTCTAGGGTCAAACTGCCCGCTTGCGCCATCGTATTGTCATCGCACACGAAATTCATCCCCATGGATGCGCACGGTACGATCCTGGGCAGCGTCACCACCCTCTCCGGACAGTTGTACCAAGCCATTCTCAAAGAAACCATCCTCGGCAAATCGCTGCAATCCGACCAAGTGCAGGATGCGCACTATTTCGATGCCGAGATTGTCGAAAACGCCCGCAAAGAAATTGAAAATTCAGGATTCTTGCGCAGTTTGCTGCTGGTGCGCTTTCAGGATACACTGCTGCATGCCCCCCTCCGCGAACGCCGCTTAATGGCGGAATCTCTGCTGGCAGCCGAGGATATGCGTGCGCTGCCATCCGTTGAAAAGATTGTGGGAACAGCCTGCCGGAACTTTATTCTGATCGGGCAGCCTGGGCGCTGCCGCGTGTATGCTCATTTGCTGCGCAGACTGATGGGAAAAACTGCCTGTACGGTAACCGCCATCACTGACCCGGCCGAGATTGACGCGCTCAGCATCCGCGGCGCATTGACGCTGGCCAAGAGGGCAGGAATTCTTTGAGGAAAATCTATCAACCGGATTTTAAAAGATCAAGATTTCTAATCTGGTAGAAAGTCCTTTATTCCTCTTCCTGAAGGGTATTAATCAGAAGCATGCTTATGCCAGCTTTGAATCTCCAAGATATTTCCTTCAGGATCCGTTGCGTACACAAAAGCCAGCCTGCCCACACCCTCAATTTCTCTCTCCACCAACTCGCCCAGCGACCGGCCGCCATGCGTCAGCACCATCTCAAGCGTATGCGCCACGTTTTCCACTTCAAACGCCAGATGCCCCAAACCCATCCGGTTGGCTGCGATCGGCAGGCAGCGTTCCAGCAGGTCATCATATTGAAAAATTTCCAATGTGGGCCCCTCGGCCCCATAGCCAGGCAGCCGCAGGTGCTGCCCCCTCAGGTGCGGGTTCTGTAGGCCAGTACCCTTCGCCAGCCAATCCCCCGCCAGATCGCGTTCAGGCAAGATCGGCTCGCAGCCAAAAACTTCAATATAAAAGCTGGCCAGGCTCTTCCAATCCTTGCTGATGATATTGGTATGCGCATATCTCATAGTCATTCCACGATTATATAATCAGATTTAGTCGATATTCTATTTACTTTTTTTGCCATGAAATTGGATATATCTCTCCTTTCCTTTCATAAAAACTCAAATTAAAGAATCTTTTCCCTAGAAGATAATCAACACCTGAATCAGCTCACGTAAAGGCAATCGTCACATAAAACCGATGCCCTACAGTAGTCTAAGGCATCAGCATCACCCGGCTTTCCGCGTTCTGTTCAACTGCCTCCCGCTCCCACCACATCGGGTAGTACTCGCAACCAGCCCACATCAGCACCATATTGTCATAGTGCGGGTGATAAGCATGCCCGGATTGTCCGGTGGTATGCACGCTGAGTGACGCGTTCAGGTTGCTCAGGTCAACGATCATGCGCATGGAGGGCAGCCAGTCCACTTGATAGCCTTCCGTCGCCGTCCAGCCGGTCGCGTTCACGATCGCCTCCCCGCCGCTGACCTGGTATGGTCCGCGGTTGAACAGCCTCTCAATGAGGCCAATGCCGGATTCTCCCAAGGTTTGATTGCGGAAAGTGGCAGTATGCAATGCTCCCCAGCGCCATTCCTCAGGCCGCTTGCCCTGCAGCTTGCTCAGTTCCTGTACAGCTCCTTGGAAGGATTTCTTGAAAATATCTGCACGGGTTTCAACCCTATCGCTGGTGGCGGCATCATCCCACCAGGAGCTCTCAGGCGCAATCCCGCGCATGACCTGGTTCCAGCGCGAACCGCCCTCCGGCCAGTATGCTTCCGGCAGGTCATCATGAAATGTGTTCTGCAGCAGCTGCCGCCAGAAGACCTCAAAAATAGCCGTTCCGGCGGAATCTGCTTTCGCCTGGAAATCCCAACCTTGCAGTACATCCAGGGCCGCCGCTTCGATTTTTGTTAAATCATCCCCCAGCGTCTGTTTTAAAATCAGAATCAAAATCTCACTATTTGGGTCAAGGGCGTCACCCTGCATCTTCTGGAATACGGCGGCGTCAATCCCGCCGCCGGCGCTGTTGAGCATTTCAACAATGCGTTGGGCGCGAAAACCGTAATCCCAGTCACTGGAAATGAAGTGGGCATAATCACGCGGGTGCGTCTGGTTGTTGGCAGTGACCAGAAAGCCTTCTTCTGGATTGAAGCTGGAGGGCAGTTCATCAAATGGGATGTAACCTACCCACTCATGCTCATCCGTCCAGCCCGGCACCGGCAGGCGTCCATCGCCCGCTACACGCAAAGGGATTTTGCCCGGCATTTGGTAGCCGATGTTGCCCTCCACATCCGCATAGATCAGGTTCTGTGCGGGCACATAAAATTTACTGGCCGCCGCGCGGAATTCCTCCCAGCTGCGGGCTTTATCAAAACCCCATACAGCCTCAAAGGGCGTAGAGGGTGAAAGAGCAGTCCATTTGAGAGCAATGACGTACTGCTCAGGCAGCTCGATCCCGGTGCTTTCCCGAAATGGGATGAAATCTTTGTCTTCTGGATTGCCTTGGTCCATCAAAGGTGCGAATGTGTCCGAGACGACCGGCCCGTGGCGCGTGCTGCGCACCTTTAAAGTCATGGATTCTGCTCCGCTGATCTGAATCGTCTCTTCGCGTGTTTCAAAGTCCACCCATTGTCCATTGACTTCGTATTGGTCGGGGTTCTGCGGATTGACCTTTTCGATGTACAGGTCCATCACATCTGGACCGGCATTGGTGAATCCCCAGGCAATGCGGTCATTGTGCCCGATCACCACACCGGGCACGCCCGCGAATGAAAAGCCTGCCATTTCATAAGGGCGTTCTTCCGCTTTTGGCTGGCAGTGCATCCCCACCTGGAACCAGATCGAGGGCATTTGAATGCTCAAGTGCGGATCATTCGCCAGCAGAGGCTTGCCGCTGTCGGTCAGGCTGCCTGAGACCACCCATGAATTGGAACCAATGCCATCCCCCCACGCGCCCAGCAGTGGATCCAGCAGAGCAATGTTCCTGGCGAGCTGTTCTAATAGCGGCTCGGGCACGGAATATGCTGCGGTTTTTGAGGGGTCAACTGCAGTAGCCTCAGCATCTTCCAATGTCTTCACGATCACCGGATGGTCGGCGGGGTAGGTAGGAAAAAGCTCGTCCACCTGCTCGATTGTCAGTGTCTTCAGCAGCACTGCGCGTTCGATCTCCTCTTCCATGTTGCCGCGCAGATCCCAAGCCATTGCCTTGCCCCATGTCAGGCTGTTGACCGGCGTCCAGGCTTCAATGCGGTAGCCCGAATTGAGCAGTTTCAGCAGCGCGTATTCCAGGCTGAGCGCGTCACCGCCGTGATCCTGCAAATAGGCGTTCACGCCCTGGCTGTAGGCCCGCAGGATTGCGCGCGACTCCTCCCCCAACGCGTTCCATTCCGCCTCAGCCGTCTGCTCCCAGCCTAAAGTACGCAAAAAAGCATCCGTCTCCACCTGACCCTCGCCGAACATCTCGGCCAACCTGCCCGAACCGATATGCCGCCAGGTATCCATCTGCCAGAAACGCTCCTGCGCATGGATAAAGCCCTGCGCGAAGAACAGGTCGTGCTGTGTTTGGGCATAGATGTGCGCAACGCCCATCGCATCACGATACACGATAACCTGTTCATCCAGATCAGCGGCCTGAATATTCCCATCAACCGTCGGGAAAGAGCGCGGCGCGATCGTTTCAGGCAGATACTTGAGGAAATAAAAAGCCCCGCCCGCGCCGGCCAGCAGCGCAACCCCGGCAAGCATCAACAAACCTTTTCTGAAAATTCTGCCCATGCTCATCGTCATTCCTCCTCAACAAAGCTCATGCCGCCGCTCGTCGTGCGATCATGAGCTGCAATTTAGAAGAATAACCCGCTGGGTTACTGGGGGTTACGCTTTTATGGCATGAGGAAAGAGCGAAAAAAAAGAAAAAACATCATCAATCAAGGGGGTGAAATTTTGTGATGACAATTCGCTCACTCCCAGCAGAATTGGGCAGTGGAAGTTTTATAAAAAACCCACCGTTCAGCAAAAAGCGCGCCCGCGTTGACGTTCACCCCAGGGCGTGTTAAAATAGCAATCCTTATGGGCGCGTAGCTCAATGGTAGAGCAGTGGCCTTTTAAGCCATTGGTTGAGAGTTCGAGCCTCTCCGCGCTCATTTTGTGTTTAATATTAATTCCCTTCGTATCCGCTGATTGATTTCACGCCAGGATCGGCATGACTTCCCGGTCAATCCGCTCACCCTCTTCCCTCAGCGTTGACTGCAGATCATAATCCACCTGCAAGGTAAGCCAGAACTCAGGTGTCGTTCCGATGACCTGCGCCAGCGCTTGCGCGCTGTACTTCGACGCTCAACCCGCGCAGGACATCATGGCAGTCAGGCGAATTTTGCGTTCCTTTTCCGTCATAATTCCTCGATGTGAGGTATTGTAATCGATGTCTTTTTTCTCATTTTTATTCTTATTGACCTGCTTCTAATAATTTACTGTACGCTTCCTTATTTTCTGTGGTACAATAAAACCATCAACTCGCTAAAGGCAAACCCGTCGAAAGGCGGGGGCGCAAAGCCATGGGTCTAAAGCGCAAAAACGCCACGATCGCCAGGCCGCCGGGTTATTTGGTTTTAAAGCAAAAGCAATAAAATTCGAAAACCATTTCGAGAGTTGAAATATCTGACCTTGGAGGTCAATAATGAACAAAAAAGTCAAATGGATGGGGGTCGCGATAACACTGCTGCTGCTGGCCAGCATCTCATCACCTGTCTTCGCGCAAAGCGAAACAGAGCCGCTGGATGGGGACGCCACAGCCGTGGAGAGCAACATCTGGCTGGACAACCCGATCGTCAAACTACTCGCCAGCTTCTTTTCCGTGTTGCTGGAACCGCCCGTGATTGAGGAACCAGAACTCCCGCTCCCGCCCGAAGTTGGCGAATTGCCGCCCGCTGAAGGGGATTCGGGCACGGATGGCGAACTGCCGGCTGATGTTCCAACGGATGGGGATGGTACGACTCAAGAAGTGCCAGTTGACCCAGCCCTGTCTCCGGAAGAGCAGGTGGCCGCCCTGCACGCGGAGGATGAGCTCGGTTTCGGCGAGATCACCAAATTACTGCAGATCGCTTCGGAAGCCCAGGCCGCCTGCGCGGCGGATGGCAGCTTTTGCGAGGTCAGCCTGGATAGCCTGATCGCAGAATACCAGTCTGGGGTCGAGATGGGCGATCTGTTCCAGACCTACGGCAAACCGGAGATCACCGGTGTGGGACAGGTCATGCAAGAAGCTGGAGCAGTCAATGGGCAGGGTCAGAACGGCGAACTGATTCAGACGCGCGAAATGACCACCGCCGGTAGCGCCAATCGTGAACAAACGAACAATGCCAACCAGGAAAAAACCAACAACGGTCAGGCAAAGGGAAAAAAGTAGCGCTAAACTTTTTTATCGATCAAACAGCCCCAAAATTGCGGGGCTGTTTCTTTTTATAATCCCCTTGAAAGGATTATTTTACCGCGCAGTCCCTGCCTGGAACGAGTGCGCAAGCATGCGGATAGGGTAAAATTCAGCCAATCAGAAAAAAGGCGGAGTTCATGAAAAAAGCAATCTTGCATCAGATCACCTGCCTGCTGGCTGCCAGCATGCTGCTGACTTCTTTCAATTTCATGCCAGCAGTTTTCGATGAAAATCCACCCGAACCCGCCAATGAAGACCAGCCGCAAGGTACGGTTTTCATCTCGGGGTCGTTCGAGTACAGCAACGAGTTTGTGGTTGAAACCTATTACAGCGATCATGCCGTGGCATTATTCGACATGAGCGGCTTCATCCTGCGCGACATGGAATGGGAGCTGCCGGTGGACGGACAGGTGCTGGGTTACATGGATTTAGACGAAGAAGCCAACCGCGCTGATTTTCAGCTCTCGCTGCCGGCCGTGCCGCGCGGGCAGTTCAATGATGTCGATCAGGACAGCCAATCCGAACAAGGTTTGCAGGTCTTCGCGGTTGCATACAGCCCTAACCTGACCGGGGACGTGTTTTCCGCGGGCGACGACCGCAGCCTGGGCTGGCCTGCCTACCTGGCATCCGTAAGAACCGACAGCGAAAACCAGAATGAGGTAACCGGCGGCAAGCTGGTAGTGTGGGCTGCGGATGACAGCCAGCAGTTCCCCAGCGGCTTCGGGTCGGACGGCCTGCTGTTCACCTCCGATGACCTGCAAATGAACATGCCATCCGGCTACAGCGTGGTGGACCTGGACAGCCGGCCTTTCCGCCTGCTGCGCGAGCGCGAAGTGGAAATCGAACTGTATGAACCGCAGGATATCGCCATCAAAGACTTTTCCTCCCTGGGCTACAGCCAGGCATTCGAGCGCATGTTCGCCATCATCGAAAAGGAATACGCCTTCAACGGCATCGCCGGCAAACAGCCGGATTGGCAGGCGCAGTATGACCAGATCGCCCCGCGCATCGCGGCTGCCGAGCAGGAGCAGGATGCCTATGCTTATTTCCTGGCGCTGCGCGATATGAGCCTGGCGTTCCAGGATGGGCATGTGGCGGTGAACGGCGGCGGCCTGGATTTTCAATATAATTATGAAACGATCCTCGGCGGGTATGGTTTCGCCGTGCGCGAGCTGGATGACGGCAGCCTGATCGTGGTGTATGTGCTGCCCGGCGGGCCTGCCGAAAAAGCCGGTATGCTCGAGGGGGCGCAATTGCTGGAATTCAACGGGGAAGACGTTCATAGCGCTTTGGAAAAGGTGGCGCTCTTCGAACCGCAATCCACCGCCTTCGGCAGGCGCTACGAGCAGACCGTCTTTCTGACGCGCGCTCCCATCGGCGAGCGGACCGAGGTCGCCTTCATCAATCCCAGCGAATCGGTTGATCAGGGATTCTTCCAGAACTTCTTCGCTCCGGTAAAGGCTTTCCTGCAATCCATTTTCGGCAAAAAGCAGGCCGAAAATGGGGAAGATGTCATCATACGCACGCGGCTGAAATCCGTTGATGAGATGGAAAGCCTATGGGCAGTTTATCGGGGTGGCAGTAATTACGCCTATGGCTTGCCGGTCGAGTACTGGTACGATGAGAGCTTACAGATCGGGGTCATCCGCATGCTCTCCAATTATGACGATCTGGGCCTGGCGGTGCGTATTTTTGAACGCGCGCTGAAGATATTCGAGCAGGTGGGGGCGGTTGGGCTGGTGATCGACATGCGCCATAACAGCGGCGGCGCT
>ENA-ORXD01001682-ORXD01001682.1-sediment-metagenome-genome-assembly--contig:-NODE-1682-length-17148-cov-3.661004_pt1 | contig 17148 bp, 10 predicted proteins | sample MGYA00237862_ERZ511471 | MGnify/ENA metagenome assembly ERZ511471
GGCGGATGTGGATAAGGCCTGTTGAAAATGGGAAAAGTCCAAAACCAAAAAACTGCCCAAAAAGCACGACGCGCACCCACTGTCAGCCGCATGCTGTTTTAGGTGCCGATTGTTTTCTCCTTCAAAGCCTTTGGCGATACCACTATGTAACATCTGAATCGGCCCCAAATATCTATGAAGTATATTCCTCCAATGCGATCATTTTCGACAAGCAACCTTCTTACTTGGAAACCTGCGCCAGGGTCAAAAAGCTGCCCTTTCTCATCCACTAATTTCTGTATTTCTGTAGCTTGGCCTTCGTCCACGACAATAAGCTCAAATCTATATCCGTCATCAATAAAAGACTTGTCTGCAATGTAAGTAATACCTCTTACAATTTTCTCCATGACTTTTGTGACCTCTTCGGAATCAATAATAACAATTGGATACTCGCTATAATTCATACCGGGGAGAGGTCCAAAGTTTGGGAATATCCCTTGCTTCGGAAGTTCTTGCATAACCTTGGCTTCTCTCAAAACTTTTTCTCTCTTCTTCAATCGATGGGAGCTATCCCGTTTGTTCTTACCGGCTGAAGGATCTAGAGATCGAAGAACTCGATCAGGTATGCCAAATGATTTTAGTTCGGTAGGGTCTAAACATAAACCCAGTTTTGTGAGTAGTTCTTGTTCTGCTTTGCCTAGTTTCTCGTTGCAAGAGGCGCAAGCAGGGGCATCCCACTTCTCGAAATCTGTAAAGCCGTCTGGATACCAAGAATGGGGCAAGACGTGATCCCAGGTTAGAAGTTCAAATTCCTTGAGGCAGTGAATACATCTTCCAGGTGGAGGTCGTTTTGGCATAGTTATCGATTTAATGTTTTGGCGCCTAATTATTAAATACCCTCAAATGATCCTGCGCAACGATCTAGGGGAAGAATATTGAACAGATGGTTGTAAATTAAAACAAAAAAAGATCAGCTTGCTGCGCACCAATAAAATTCCCACCAATGATGATTTACATTATAGACCGCTTGCCGCCCCCACGCAAGCCGCGCCCTCGGATACCCGCATCGACCCGGTACATCAAATTTTCCAGGCGCGATTGCCCCATTTCGCGGGCGGGCATTTGCAACAAGACCGCGCGAACTTGTGGCGGGGCGTGTTCGATAGCCCAAATCACTTCCTGGTCACCCACAGCATGGCCGCCGCCCTGGTTTAGCTCAAGCGCCAACGCGGCATAGGCCGCCGGGCCGGCAATGTGTTTCGTTTGCTGGACATCTGCCAATGGATGGGTATAAGCGCTGGACGCCGCCAGCCCCGCCGCCCGGGCAGCCGCCGCAGCGGCCGGATTTCCTGCATCGCGCGCAGCGGAAAACGCCGCCAGAGCCAGGGAACGCAGCCGGGCGGTGCGCTTGCCGCCAGCGGCAAACCCCCGGATGCCCTCAATCGCCTCCCGGGGCCGGGAGTCCGAATGGGCATCCTGCTCGTAAACGGGCAGCGCCCTCTCCGCGCAGTCCGCCGCCCAGCCCCCTAAAGACCTGAGCGAATCCAAACTTAGCGAAAAATACCTGGACTCAGGCGCCATCATTCACCTCCATAAATTTTTCAAAATCATATTTCGTCATAAAAAATTCTCTGTTTACAAGACAGGCACCTGGTGATTGGAGATACTCCAATGATTCTGCATAACAAACCCGTGAAGGGCATACAGCGGATTGTTCGTAAATCAAAAACAAAAATGGCAAACACCTGCCAGCCATTCATCAATAAATTATCCCGTAAGTAATTACAGTAATTTCCCTGCGTTCCCAAAACGCAAGCCGCGCTCACCCCCGTATCTGTCCGATGCACGCGTTGTTGGGTGGCGTTTGCAACATAGAACGCTTGCTGCTTGAAACGAAAAACGTAGGCTTTGTTAGGGTGAGGGAGTCTCCCTGGTTTCGGACTTAACACTTCCAAACATTTTCGCGAGCAGGAGGAAAACGATGGGGCCTGCTGCCCCCCAACCGAGGATGCCGACAACGATGGCCTGCGCAGGCGAGACCGCAAGCCAGACCAATCCCGCCAGACATAGGGATCCGCTTAAGATCATCGCAAGGCGCAGTGCAGTCTTGAGCGTGTTTCCGCCAAAGACTGGTGCCGCCAGCAGCATGGATATTCCAAAGAACCAATCCCAGACGAACATGTCCAGAACGAACGCGGGAGCCGGCCACTTGCACGGAAGGAACAACGCGCGCCACGACTCCGAAAACAGATTGGGCTGGCTGCTCACAAAAAAAAGCAAAAAGTTGATGCAGGAGGTAACGGCCACGCAAGCGATCATGAAAGCGAGGGCTGCGAGGCTGTATGGTTTGTTGTGCGGTGACGCATAGGCGTGGACCGCGACCATCGAGAGCACTAAGAACGGCCCCATCACGACAACCAGGAGCGCCATAATCGAGAGGAAGGGTCCGCTTTCCACGGGCGCCCCTTGCGACACGTATGCCAGTCCGGACACGACCGCATAGACCTCGTTCACGATGAAGGTCATCCACGCAGCGACAATACCGAGAGTCCTGGCCTGTGCAGTGAATGTCAAATCCGGTGAGATGCTGGAATGCCTCATGTTAGTGTATCCTCTGCAGCAGCCCAATTATTGGAGATACTGCAATTATTCTATATAACAAACCCGTTAAGGATATTAAACAGATTATCGACAAATCAAAAAAACAAAAATAGCAAACACCTGTCAACCATTCACCGATAAAAACCCCCACCAATAAGTAATTACAGTATATTCCCCTGGCTTTTCTAATTCAAGCCACTGGCCATCCCATCGGACCGCTTGCAACCTCAGTCCGCGCTCACTGCCACAAAGCGCCGCGCCAGTTTTTTGTGATGAATCCCCGAAAGTGCGGCGAACGCCCGCGCGTGCGCGCCGGATCGGGCTGCGTTCTGCTACAGTTCTGTTATTTCTCTAAACAAATCCTCTACACCACCAGCCATCCAATACATCAGACGAGGAACCCGCCAGGATTCAGCTTCGCTGCCCTGCCAGATGATCTGCTGGATTTCATGTTCAATTTGGTAAATTGTCTGGCGCTGTGCAAGATTGGGAACTTGCGTACATCTCGGTGCTGCATCGAATAAGGCTCGCAAAAACGGCCGGTAATCTATGCTGGCTTTGGGAGGATACACACACCAATGAATCAAATGGCACAATTCGAAATCCGCTTCACCAAACTGTGAACATTCCCAATCAATTACTCCTGAGAATTGCCCTTGATAGAGCAATATATTTCCGGGATGAAAATCGTTATGCAGTAGTTTGGGCCCGGCTTGAAAATCCAGGGCGGCAATGGATGCCCGCAAAAACCGAAACGCGCTTGTGAAAACCTGGATACTTTCAGACTTCAAATGTAATTCTGCCGATCCTTGCTCGAGGATTTCCCAGTATCTTTGATGTCCGGCTCTCCAGGTGCCCGAAAAGTGTGGAATTACCGGTATATACAGCCCGATGTCATAACGGGTTCCAGTTATTTCCCCCAGGTTATCCAAAAAATCCGCCACATCCTGGCCTAATTGTTTTTGTTGCGCTGAAGTCGTCTGTGGATAGACACTGACAAAATCATCACCTGGCAGCAAAGTCAGGAAGGTGTAGAAGAGCGGCCTGGTATCGTTCTCAAGCACGCCGGCATGGAGGACTTTCGGCACAAAATTAAGTGCTGCCACCCGCTTGAATTTCTCCTGCTCTGACGTCATCGGTGTTTCTGACACCCGTAAGAGTAATTTTTGATTGATAAAGAATATTTTCTTATCAAAACTGCCGGTAGTTGATTCTAAATCCTTGATTTCAATTTGGTGCCTGGCACATATTTGGTTTACTTCCGCAAAAGTGATATCCTTCTTCAATACTTTCCGTCCTGATTTAATGTGTTCGTCTCGTCATCTTGGGTTTGACTTTTTAGCAGCCTCACTATAGATGTACTGCAATGATTCTGTATCACAAACCGGTGAAGGGTATAAGACAGATTATCTGCAAATCAAAAACATTAAACACCCCGTTCACCTTTCACCAATAAACTACCTCACTGATTGGTGAAATAGTATATTCCCCTGACTTTCAAAACGCAAGCCGCGTCTGCTGGTAAAAAGCACCGTGCGCCAACCTTCGCGATGCGGCGCATCATCTCCCAGGTTTGTATCGAACAGCGGCAGGCTGGGTTTTCTCGCGCAAAGCCGCCAAGGCCGCAAAGGTTTTTAAGCATAAGAGGTTTTCTTGGCGTGCTCACCTGCACTTGCGGCTGGTGCAAGTGTGGCGTCTTGGCGTGAGGCTAAGAATTTCTCGCCAGGGCAGCTATGGTTTCTCGACCCCCGTCCCGCCCAACGTCGTAGAACCATAAAAAAGGTTTTCTTTGCGTGCTTTGCGTCTTAGCGTGAGACTAAAAATCGCTCGCAAAATCGTTAAGGTATTTATATCAAAAAGAGGTCTTATTCGTGCTCTACTCCTCGATCCGCTTGATCCGCTGCCGGAACCAGAGGGCGGTCTCGGGCTGGTAGCGCCGCACGATCAGCATTGAGCAGGAAACATCCTCGATCAGAGCATCGTTTAACGCCCCAAATACATATTTTGGCGAAAACACCTCTTCCGAAGCGCCGATGATCATCAGATCATAGGCGTGGCTCTCTGTCTCAGAGAGGATCCCTTCCACCACCGAGGGAGAAGCTACAGTCTTCAGCCGGATGTAAGGCGGCATCTCGCCCAGCTCTTCTTCCACGATCTCCTGCAGGTGCAGCATGTGGTCTTCCTTTTTCTCCTCATCGACATCCATCGGCATCAGCCGCAGGGCGGTCACCATAATCCCATCCTGGCCGGCGAGATAGGAAGCCAGCTCCAGGGCCAGGTGGGCGTTCGGCCCGGTCCCGACCGGGATGAGGATGTTCTTGAGGTCGCTCATGCCGACATCCCGCAGCACCCCCACATCCTGCTGTGCGCCGACCATGACTTCTTTAATGATATTGTGCGGGATGCCCAGTTTTTCGTTCTTGCTCGGCCAGCCCAGCAGCACCATCCGCACCGGGTTGGGGGATTTGATCTCGTTGTGGATCGCGCTTTCCACGTTGGAAGCCACCTTGAGCTTGGTGTAGATCGGCACGTTGCGGGCCTGGGCGATGGGCGCGGTCAGACCCAGCAGGTTGCTGCGTTTATCCTTGCTGCTCTCGATCAGCTTTTTTATTTCTTCATCCGAAAGGTTGGGCGGCACTTTCTGGACGGTCAGCACGCAGATGGCGGTATCTTCCTGCGGCTCGGCCAGCCGCGAAGCGAACCGCACCAGCTTCACCGCGGTTTCCGGCTGGATGGCTGCCACCAGGATGCGCCCGCCGCCGCGCTCTTTTTCCACTTCCTCTCGGATGAGGGTTTTGGTCCGGGTGTATCTCATCATATAATAGACCACCGTCAGCACAACCAGCACAGCCCCCAGAAAAAGCAGCGCTTTCGGGTTGGCGAAGGACACGATCAGCACCCCGCTGCCCGCCGCCAGGTAAGCCGTCAGTGGAAAGAACGGTACTTTGAACGGCCTTTCGATATCCGGGTGCAGCTTCCGCAGGCGGATCATGGCCAGCGAAGCCCAGAACAGCACAAACATATATCCGGCACTAGAGATGAAGCTTAAGAAGTCCACCAGGCCGATCACCGCCACCAGACCACTAAGCAGCGCCACGAACAGGATCGAAACATACGGTGTCCGCCAGTGGCTGAGGCGGGAGAACATCCGCGGCCAGACCCGCTCGCGGCTGAGGGTGAACACTTCCCGGGTCGCCGAAAGCATGGCCGTGTTGATCGAGGTCAGCGTCGCCACAATACCTGCCACAGCCATCAACGGCACGCCCACCCGCGGCCAAAAGACCCGGGCCGCGTCGGTGATGGCTGTCTCCGAGCCGGCCAGGGCCGAATAAGGGAGTACCCCGATCGTCACAAACGACACCAGGGTGTACACCAGGGTTGTGATCCCCAGGCTGATCAGGATGCCGGTAGGGATATTGCGGTTGGGTTGGGTGATTTCTTCGGCGTCATCGGCGATCACCTCGAAACCGACATAAGCATTGTAAACCAGGGCTACAGTGGTGAGCATCCGCCCAACATTGGCCCAGATCGACTGGTTCTCAAACAGCACCCGCCCGGAGCGGAACGTTTCCCATTGGAAACCGGTTTCACGGGTGAGCCCCAACACCACATAGACGCTGAATGCCGCCAGCAAAAAGCCTCCCAGGATGATCTGCAGGTTGCCGGCCTGGGTCACTCCGCGGATGTGCATCAACCCAACCACCAGGATGATCGCCAGCGCGACCGGGATCACCGGGATGAAGGGAAAAAAGACCTTCAGTGAATAGGCAAAACCCACTGCCGACAGCGCGGCATAGAAGGTGCTGGAAAGTCCATCCAATGAACCCACCAGAAACATGACCAGGTTATTCTTAAACCCTTCGCGGACGTAAGTCATCGCGCCGCCGGTAACCGGGTAGGTGGTGGCCAGCTCGCAGTAGTTCAACGCCACGCTCAGGGAGAGAACTCCGCCAATAATCAATGCCAGGACGGTATCCGGCCCGGCGATGCCGGCAGCGTGCCCGGTCAGCACAAAGATTTCCGCGGCGATCGTGCCCGCCGTGCCCAGCATGATCACCTGCAGCAGGTTGAGTTGTCTTTTCAGTTTCCGTTTTGCCATGGGGAGAACTCCATAATGGGATCGAATTGATTCAATTCATACTTTCACGATAATTAAAGTTTTATCATCCTGAGGGAGGTGTCAGGTTCATAATATGCATCCTGATATCTTCAAATCCATACACCATTTCCCAAAACCATCCGATTTATCCAGATCTGGAACCGCTATCTTTCACATCAACAAACCATACCAACATTGTAAACCAATCCACTCAAATTTACTTTCAGATAGTTTGGATATTTTTAAAAACACTGAGACATATTGGGCCGGATCACCATTTTTTCCACTCCTCAAGCTCTGTCGGTATCCTGCCGGATCGTTGCGATCATATCACCATGCCTGGAAAAATAACAGACCGGGCGGCATGGTCAAATAATGTACTCTAAAGTCCCTGTTTCTTTACCCTTTTATCTTGGTGGTGTACTGCTGCGCTTGTCCGTTGCAGTACCCACTCTGTCAAGACCCTCTAAAAAATTATTTGGGACTAAAAACCGTAAATCAATCCCTTTGCAGTCGTTTTGCTTGTTGGTGCAACCATGAGGCTGCCGGCCTGTCATTCCGGCGGATAACCAGCACAGAGTATGGTACTTTTTCAACAAGAGTGTCGCACACCGGGCCAAACAATGACTCATCGGTGATATCGTACGCTGACCCGACAATAATAAGTCCATAGTCATTGTTCTCGCATTCCTTGATCACCGCTTCCTGGATGGATTCCGCATACAGAATTTGAAGCGTAGAATTTGCCGGTATCTTTCCAAGTTGAGTCATGACGATTTCCTGCAGGTAGGAAATCACATCCTCTTTGCCTTCTTCATCTGTTTCCTCTGGAATTACCCGGACATAATTGACATGTGATCCTTCCTGCATGGAAATATCATTTGCCAGATGGATGGCCAGCCGGCTGTTCAGTCCAACACCCACAGGGACCAGGATATTGTGGAAGTCTTTTATTCCGCGATCTTTTAAAACCGCGAGGTTTACTTTGGTTTCCTTGAGCAGCTGTTTGAGCGCTTTTCGATAAATCTCCCCGCCGTCTTCCTGCTCTGGCCATTTTAGCAGCACCAATTTGACATTGTCATCGTTTTTGATCTCGTTGATGATCCCATCAGCCATTGTGGCATCAGAAAGCATTTTGGTGTACATAGGCACGTTGCGATCCACCGCGTAATGAATGAATCGGTTAAGGATGGCATGTCTCTGTGCTCTGATCTTTTCAAGATAATCGTTTGAACTTTCAAAGTCTGTAACAAGGGCTCCCGGTAAAACAGTTAACAGGCACAAATTTGTGTCTTTTTCTGCTTCTGCCAGTAGAGAACCCACTTCCAGCAAACCTTCTTTTTCATCATCATTGATGAGGGGGAGGAGAATACGCCAGCGGCCGGGTGACAGGCTGCGTTTGTGGGCTTCTTGCCATAATTGGATCCCGATTTTTGAATAGTAATACACCGCGAAAATGCCAACTACAAGACCGGTGAACAGGAGGGCATCCAGGTCGGAATAGAAAATAACCACCACGCAGGTGATCGAAGCCAAAATGGGGGTCAGTGGAAAAAATGGGGCTTTAAAAGGCCGGTAAATGGAAGGATATTTTTTATGCAGCTTGATCATTGCCAGATTAGAGAAGAAGAGCACAAATAAATATCCCGCTGAGGTAATATAGCTGAGAAAATCAACGACTCCGATAATCGTGATCAAAATGGATACCAATCCAATCATCAGAATCGCTATGAATGGCACCCGGACCCGGTTCAAGCGCGAAAGGGCGGAAGGCCAGGCCCCATCGCGTCCGAGCGTGAAGGTCTCCCGCGTGGCGCTGAGCATGGAGGAATTGATAGAGGTCAGTGCCCCCACCATACCCGCTATGGCGATGATCGTTACGCCCAGGCCGGGCATAAACACCTTGATGGCGTCCGACAGCGCGGTTGTGGAACCTGCCACAGATTGCCAGGGAACCGTGCCAAGCGTTACCAATACGGTCAGGGAGTACACCAGGGTGATTATCGCAAGACTGACCAGAATAGCAATGGGGATATTCTTGCTGGGGTTTTTTACTTCTTCTGCGTCATCGGCAATCACCTCAAATCCCACGTAAGCTGCGTAGATCAGGGCGATGGTTTTCATCAAGGCACGCAGATTTGCGCTAAATCCTTCTGCGGGAAAAATCCTGCCATTGGGAAAAAGGGTTGTGGGGTGGAAGCCATTGGGGGAGACAAATCCGGCTACAATGTAGGACGCAAACGCAAAAATCAAGGAGGCGCCCATTACGATCTGGATATTGCCGATCGTGGAAACTCCCAGAATGTTCAAGATCACGAAGATGATAATCACAAGGATCGCAGTGGGGACGATGGGGATGGAAGGGAAGAAAACGCTCAAAGAATATGCAAAGCCAACTGCGGATAAGGCGCAATAGAAGGTGCTGGAAATGCTGTCCATTGAACCAACAAGGAAAGATAATAGACCATTTCCCCAGGCCTCGCGGACATAGGTCATCGCTCCGCCTGTCTCGGGGTAAATGGTTGCCAGTTCGCTGTAGTTTAAGGCGATGCTGAAGCTGAGGAAACCGCCAATCAGGATAGCTAAAAATGTAGCTGGTCCGGCCACTTCGGCTGCCAACCCCGTTAAAACAAAGATGCCAGAACCTAAAGTCCCAGCAGTCCCTAACAGAATGGTCTGGAACAGGGTTAGTTCTCTCTTTAGAGTACGTTTACTCATAATACAATTCCCTCAGTTACTCAAACACTTCTATATAAAATCTCAGTGTCTTGATCTGCCTGCCGACTGATTAAAAAGCAACTTTGAAATGGATATATGACGACTGTAGAATGCCTTCGCTTAGGAGAACAGAAAAGAATCATATACCCGATGCAGTATTTACGCAATCCCCATTTTTGCGCATCTCATGGCTTTCTCAAGAATGCAATTTCGGTCGTGATCGCGAGCCGGGCCAACCCCACATGGTACTTCCCCCAAGGATTTTCCTGGCGAAGCTGGCGGCCTCTTGTCTGGCGCTTTGCCGCTTTGCTCAAAGGTCATTCTGACGACCGCGGGAGGGAGAATCTCTACGCGTCTTCCCGGCAGCAACCCCTTTTCAGCCTGGCTTGCTCTCCGGTTTTCCAAAGGCTTTACCCTTCGGGCATGATGTCGCTGCGTTCAGGGTGAGACTGGGAGGTTGCGCCTTGAGATTTGCCGTTTTACCCGCCGCGGGCCGTCAGCAGCGCGTTCAGCCAGGCGCGCACCTGCCGCGGGCCGGTCAGGCGGAAGCGGGCCAGGGTTTCGGTTGGTTCCGCTGACACCCGCACGGCATGGCCGCCTGCCGCCAGGATGGTTTCAAAGGCTTCTTCGTCTTTGTCGTCATCGCCGAGATAAACGCACACCGCGCCGGGTGGGGTCAGCTCCCGCAGCACCCAGCCCACCGCCGCGCTCTTGCTGGCAGCCCGCGGCGCCAGCTCCAGGAAGCGGTCGCCTCCCAGCAGCCGGAAATCCTCCCCAAAATCCAGCGTCCGCGCCGCGGTCCGGGCGGCGGCCATCACCGCTTCGCCCTCGTCCGGGGCGGCATGGCGCCCGTGCAGGGCCAGCGACCAGCCTTTATCCTCCAGATAAAAGCCTTCCCGCCCGGCGATCAGCGCCTGCCAGCGCGGCAGCAGCCGTTCCAGCGGCGGGCGCACTTCTTCAAACGGCAGCACGTCGCGCCGCTCCCCGTTGGGCAGCTGCATCTCAATCCCGTATGTTCCCCCCATCAGCAGCCCGGGTACGGGCAGCAGTTTCTGGATATGCGCCAGGCGCCGCCCGCTGATGACTGCTGGCAGCACCCCCTCGGCCGCCGCCAGCCGCGCCAGCAGACCGATCACCGCTTCATCCGGCAGCACCGTGTCGGGCGAAGGGGCGAAATCCGCCAGGGTGCCGTCGTAATCCAGAAACAGCCGCAGGGTATCCGCGCCGGCGGCGATTTGGGTCAGGGGATCAATTTCGTTTGGCATCAGGATGGATAATCCTCCAGCAGCGGCAGGATATCGCGCTCAAAGATCGCTTTCCAGGTGTAGTTCTGGCGGGTGCGGGCGCGCAGCCGGTGCTCCGGGGTTTCATGGACCCGCTTGAGGATCTGCCGCGCAAGCCAGTCCGGATCGATGTTGTGGGCGAAGATGAAAGCCTCATTCCGCGCCAGGTCGCGGGCAGCCGGCACATCGGTGCAGATCACCGGCAGTCCGGCCAGCCCGGCTTCCAGCACCGGCATACCAAACCCCTCGCGGTGGGACGGCATGAACAGGGCGTCCGCCACCCGGTACAGGTCGTACACCACGCTCAGCGCGATGGTATGGCCCATGCCCGGCTGCGGCCCGGATTCATACACAAAGCGGAACTCGTTTTCAACTCCCAGCCGCTCGCGCAGCGCCAGCAGCGACTCGAAATAGGCCATGCTGGCGGGCTCGTGGGGGTCGGGCGGCCCGGTCAGCACCAGTTTGGGGCGGCAGTCCAGCTTTTTGAGGGCTGCCGCCACCCGCATCGCGTACTCAATGTTCTTGGCCTGGGTCACCCGCACCGGCATCAGCAGGACCAGATCCGCGCGCCACAAGTCCAGGCGGTCGATCAGGGCCAGTCCCTCACCGGTCAGCCCCAGCAGGGCTTGCGGGTCGACACCATTGTAGATGATCCGCGCTTTTTCCGGCGGAAAGCCAAAGGTCTCGGCCATTTCAAGCTGGCGCTGCCGGGAAATGGTGACATAAGTGGTGTTGGGGAGGGCTGTTTTGAGCAGATTCCACGGATAGGCCGGGAAGACCTTGTCGCGCGAGTTGGGGCTGCTCCAGGTCAGGTCGTGGCACCAGGCCACGCAGTGCTTCACTGTGCCGTCCTCCATCAGGCGGAACAGGGCCGCGGTCAGCGGCAGGTTGAAGTGTTTGGTGAGCACATTATGGACGATGAGGTGATCAAAACCCACCAGCAGCGGGCGCAGTTGGGCGGTCAGGTTGTCCAGCAGATACTCAAAGTTATCCGGGACCTGGCCGGTGTTCAGCACGGCGGCCGCCGCGGCGATCTCGGGGTGGAGGGTATCCATCTCCGGAACATGGATGAAATCCACCCCCTCTGGCAGGGCGGCGGCCTCCCCCCGCCCGGCGATCACCGCCAGCGGCAGCCCGGCAGCGGCAAACTGGACGGCGTGCGCCCGGATGACAGCTTCCACCCCGCCGATCACTGGCGGGGCCGAATAATGCAAAACAGCCGTTTTCATCGCGTGTTCTCCAGGGTATGCATGAGTCTCAGTATCCCAGCCGGTGGATTTCCCGAATCTGGTCGCAGAACCAGGCGTTGATGTCGTTTTCTTCCACAAGACGGCGCAGGCGGTTGGCGCGGGTCTGGCGCTCGCCGGCCGGCATGGTGAGGGCCTGGTGGAGGGCCTCGGCGGTGGCGTACACGTCGCAGGGCGAGATGACCAGCGCCCCCGATTCCAGCTGCTGGCTGGCCCCGGTGCGCTCCGAAAGCACCAGCACGCCGTCTTTCTGGTTAATCACCGGGCCTTCCTTGGCGACCAGGTTCATGCCATCGGCGATCGAGTTGACCAGCAGCACATCGTAGAGCTGGAGGGCGGCCACCGCCCGGGTGTAGTTTTCTCCGAGAATGACGCGCACCGGCTCCCACTCGCTGGTGCCGTAGCGCGAGTTGACCCATCCGGCGGCGGCCATCAGCTCGTCGTGGTAGGTGTGGTATTCGTCCACGTCCAGCCGCGAGGGCACCAGCAGGGCGATGAACTTCACTTTGCCGAGGTGTTCAGGGTGCAGCTCCAGCATTTCACCAAAAGCCTGGAACCCGCGGGCGATGTTTTTGCTGGGCTCGGTGCGGTCCACCCGCAGGATCAACTGTTCTTCCTTAAAGATCTCGTTGATCTGGGTGCGGTATTCGGCAGCCTCTGCCGATTCAGCCAGGTTTTTCAGCGCGCTTACGTCAATTGAAATCGGGAAATCGCGCACCACAGTGGCATGGTTGCGGTACCAGATGCGCCCATGTTTATATTTGACGTGCGCCCGGGGCAGGTGGGACTCAACCGAACGCAGGAAGTTCAGGCTGTCCTCACGGGTTTGGAAACCGAGCACATCCACCGCAGTCAGTCCCTCCAGGATGGCCTGGCGCATCCCGGATGGCAGGATGCGCAGTTCCTCCGGCCCCGGCCAGGGAATGTGCACAAAATGGGTCAGGGTGAATTGTTTGGAGCGGCGCGTGCGGCGCAGCAGCTCGCGCAGCATCCGCGGCAGCAGGTAGAGGTGGTAATCCTGCACCATCACCAGCGCCCGCTCCGGGGCGGCTCGCACATGCTGTGCTACCACTTTGGCGAACTGGTAGTTGGCGGCCACATAGCCCTCTTCCCAGGCCTGCCAGGTGTCGCGGGTGATGGTCGGCCCGTTGACAAAATCCCACATTGAGTGCTGCAGGAACCACAGCAGGGGGTTGGAGATGGTGTTGTAATACCCATCGTAAACCGATTGTTTAAGCGGCACCAGGTGCAGGTCAATCGAGCGCCCGCTTTCGTCCAGCACCAGTGTTCCCCGTCCCCATTCTTTTTCCAAATCGTTGAGCGCCGAGGCGATCCAGGTGATATCGACGTTCTGGGCCAGCCCCAGCAGGGCTGTTACCAGGCCGCCCCCGCTGCGGTGGATCTGTGTGCTGCCATCTTCCGCTGTCGAAAACCCCACCGGGCCGCGGTTGGAAACCACAATCAAAGACCGGCCGCTTAACAATGTTTCCGGATCGCTGCCGCAAAGGGCGTCATTCCCGATTGCAAACTTGTCGTTATTCATGGGACCTCTTTTCTTCATCCCGCGGTTCGCGGCTGGCCTGAATGGCCAGGTCGATGAACACCGCGGATGTCCAGCCAAAGATATTGACCGCGCGGGGCGGGGCGGCCCCGGTCTCGGCGTCGTAAAACTCGTAAATATCCCGGTGCCCCATGATCATTTCCAGGGTGCGCTCGCGCAGTTCGCTGGCCAGGTCGTTTTCACCGATTTGGTGGAGGGCTTCGATGAAGAAATAATTGATGTTGGCCCACACCGGGCCGCGCCACATGGTCTGCGGGTCGTAGTGCGGGTCGCTGCGTGCCACGGTCGGGATCACGAAAGGCCCCCAGAACATATCCGGGTTCCGCAGGTGCGCCAGCAGGCGGTCGCGGATCTCTGCCGGGAGCTGACCGGTCCACAACGGGTACAGGTTGAAAGGTGTTACCACCCGCACCGGTTCGTGGTTCTTAAGTACCCAGAACAGTCCGGCCTCGGGGTCCCAGAAGTGTTCAATCATCCGGCTCACCATGGCCGACGCCCGCCTACGCCACATACCTGCTTCGGCATCCATCTTCAGCGCTTCGGCGATCATTGCCAGCGATCCCATCTGCACGCACAGATAGGTGTTCAACTCCGGCGATTCCACCGGCATGCCTTCATCCCATAAGGGGCTGTCATCCAGCCCGGAGGAATAGGGATGGTTGTACTGGGCCAGCCCGTCGCCGTCGTCATCGTTCATCGAGGTCCACCAGGCGTTGAGGCGCACCAGCGGCACATACACCTCGGATAAAAAGTCGATATCCGGATCGGTTTCGTGCAGCTTAAGCACCGCCCACGCCAGAATGGGCGGCTTGGTCACTTCGCCGATGATCGGGTGGTCGATGGTAGCCACAATGCCTTCATCGTAAATGGCGTCCGGCAGCATGCCGTTGGGCAGCTGGTGGGCCAGCATGGCCCGGATCTGGTTGCGGGCCAGTTCTACGTCGATATGGCGGTAAGCCAGGGCGTGCAGGGCGCTGTCCCACAGCCAAAGCCCGACATACCCCAGTTTGGAGGGGGTCATCGACTCGTAGATCACATTGCCCTGCGGGCTGATCAGGTTGTTGGCCATCACCCACCAGGCATAGGCGTACGTCCGCTCATATTTGGGGTGGACAGCCGGAACGCGGTCGAACCAGGAGCGCCAGCGCTGCTCGGCGGCCGCGCGCAGTTCGGAAAACCGCCGCGGCGGGCTGGCGATGCGATCGGTGGGATAAATGCCAATCGACATGGTGCTGTCTTCCCCGGCTTTGACCACGAAGTCCACCTCATAGCCGCCTTCCACCGGCGTGATGCGGTTATCTTCCACTTCGCCGGTGGTGCTGTACAGCAGGTTGCGTACCGACATGAACTTGCCGCCCTGGGGAGTGCTCCGCCAGTACTGCGGAAAAGCCCGGAAGCGCAGCCCGCACACCACATCGGCAGGCAGACCAAAAGCCAGAGTCTGCTGGTCCTGGAAGACCAGTTCAAAGTCGCCCAGCCGGGTGTGCAGCTGCAGGCAGTACGGGTTGGTGGTCACTTCAAAATCCAGTTGAAAACCATCGGCGTCAATCAGCTGCAGGTCCTGAATGAAGGGCGGGCGGTGGAGGTAAGCCTCAATGTCCGGTTCCAGCAGGGTCAGGCGCTCGGCCAATTTGATGTACAACCCGCTCTGAAAGGGGTAGCGGAACACCAGCAGGCGCGAGCCGCGGTCGCTGAAGGGCACGTGGGCGATATCGATATGGTTGTGCAGCGCGTTCAAATAATCCGTCGCGTTCATAAACGTAAAAATAACCTTCCAGTCTCCCGGTTTTGTCCTCCGGGATGACATATGAATCCTTTAATACTAAAATTAGTGTACCTTACCCAAAAAGCGCTGTCAAACCATCTGGTTTGAGGGAATCCAATCGCGCAGCGAATCCAATCTTGTATGCTTTAATGGATTGATCACATGGGACAGTGCTGTTCGATCCAAACGGGGTGATTGTTTTTTGCGGACGTTTTGCAAGTCCTCAAGGGTAGAAGTCCAACTATTTATTCTTGTTCCCCATCCCTATTTCCCATGGTCACAACTGCCTGGTGTTCCTGTTTGTCATCGACCAGAGCAATGGCTTCGCCAATCAGCGGCCGCCCATCCAGCAGTATTTGGTGGACATGGCGGGCCACATGTTCGGGGTTGCTCACCTGAATATGGTACACAGATTCTCCAAATTGATATCGAATCTCAAATCCGTCCCAGGCAGGTGGAATTACCGGGGCAATGTGCAGGGTGTTTCCGATTTTTCGGAAGCCGAGAATTGCCTCCAGTCCAAGGCGGTACATCCAGCTGGCTGAGCCTGTGTACCAGGTCCACCCTCCGCGGCGAATATAGGGTGCTTTGCTGTAGATATCTGCGCTAACCACATACGGCTCTACACGGTAAACGGAGACTTTATCTTCGGTGTCGGACTGAAAGACAGGGTTGAGCAGGTTGAAGAGTGCCCCCGCCTGCTTTCCATCACCCAGACAAGCAAAAGCCCATGCAGTCCAGGTGGCAGCATGTGTGTATTGCCCTCCATTTTCACGAATACCGGGAAGGTAGCCTTTGATGTAGCCAGGGGCATGAGGGGTTTTGTCAAATGGAGGCGTAAAGAGCAATACCAGCCGGTCCTGTGGGAGAACTAAATGTTCCAATACGGATTGCATGGCCTGGCGGCTGCGTTGTGAATCGCCTTCCCCGCTCAGCACAGCCCAGGATTGGGCGATTGCGTCAATCTGACTTTCCATGCTCTGGCTGGAGCCAAGCGGCGTCCCGTCGTCATAGTAGGCCCGCCGGTACCAGGCGCCATCCCAGGCGGATTGCTCAACGGCAGCAGCGTATCGCTTGGCTCTGGAAAGATAACGCTGCCCTGTTTCAGTATCCCCATGCTGTTCACAGATCGCGGCAAAGCGTTTTAGCACGTCACAAAGGAACCAGGCTAACCAGATACTTTCCCCTTGCCCATTCTCTCCCACTTGATTCAGACCATCATTCCAGTCACCGGTGCCAATCAATGGCAGGCCGTGCGGGCCTATCGTGGAACCCTTTTCGATTGCACGCAGGCAGTGTTCCATCAATGAGCCGGGCTGCTCAGTCTGCGGATATTCGCTGTATCGCTCGCCCTCGCCTGCTGCAAGAGGTGGGGCACTCCGAAAAGGAATTTTCTCGTCCAAAAGGCTGTTATCACCCGTTGTTTCAATATAGAGCGCTGTAACGTAAGGCAGCCACAGCAAGTCATCCGAAATACGCGTCCGCACGCCGCGGCTGGAAGGCGGATGCCACCAATGCATCACATCACCCTCTTCGAACTGGTGTTTGGCAGCATTTAGAATCTGGGCGCGGGAAATAGCCGGGTCAATAGGCAGCAGAGCCAACACATCCTGAAGCTGGTCGCGGAAGCCAAATGCTCCGCTGGATTGGTAGAAACCCGTGCGCCCCCAGATGCGGCAGGAAAGAGTCTGGTAGAGCATCCAGCGGTTAAGGATCAGATCGGTAGCCGGTTCAGGGGTATGCACCTGTACAGTATCAAGCAGATGATCCCAGAATACGCGGGTTTTTTCGTAGGCTGCGCCTATGTAAGCGGGATTATGGTATTTTTTGGCCAGGGCCAGGGCATGCTTTTTATCCTTTCCCTGACCGAGAACAAAGTAAATAGATCGGAAGAG
>ENA-ORXD01001683-ORXD01001683.1-sediment-metagenome-genome-assembly--contig:-NODE-1683-length-17145-cov-4.443579_pt1 | contig 17145 bp, 17 predicted proteins | sample MGYA00237862_ERZ511471 | MGnify/ENA metagenome assembly ERZ511471
AATACATTCCGGGCATCTCGGCGGTCTCTCCGCCTATCAGGGCACATCCCACATCCACGCAGGCATCGGCCATGCCTTTGACCGCTCCCTGAATTTGAACCGGATCCAGCTTACCGCTGGCTATGTAATCCAAAAAAAACAGCGGCTTTGCCCCGGAAGTAAATATGTCATTGACACAGTGGTTTACGATATCATGGCCAACTCCTTCGTGCCGGTCGAGAACGGTGGCCAGTTTGAGCTTGGTGCCTACCCCGTCGGCGCTGGATACCAGCACCGGCTGAGCGTAACCCTTGAGTTCATATAATCCGCCGAAAAACCCGGGGCCTTTAAGTACCTCCGGACCCAGGGTTGCACCGGCGAAAGCAGCTATCTGTTTCTTGGCCTTTTCCCCGGCGTCTATATCTACACCGGCGCGGGCATAACTGTCTTTAATATTAAGCTCCTTGCAGTCAGTCGAATTATTAAATGCTGTTTTTGCCTTTGCGCCCGACAGCCGCCAGCGGAGCCACCGCCAGCCAGAGAGTAATGTTGATAAGCATCGAAGTTACGTAGCTGATAGTGGGCCAGCCCAGATCAGGCGCAAACACCCCCCAGAGCAGCATAAGCAGCCAGGAACTCAGGAAAAAACCGGGAATTGCGGCCAGTATGGAAAAATATCCGAACATGTCTGCCTCCGTGCGTTTAATGCCGTCATTACCGGAACACCGGCAAAAATATACAGTCTAATAATAACACCGATAAGGTTTACGGGGCAATAAACCCCACCTGCCTTACCGGTGTTTTATCCGTACCATCACCGGCTGTTAAACCAGAGGAACGGTAGTCAGCAGCCGGCGGGCTATATCAGGATAATCGGCAATAAAACGCAGCTCTTCCTCAGTCAGCGGTTTGTGGGAAAGCACGTTGGCATAACGCACCAGTTCCAGTATACGGTTGGCCTCGTCCTTGGTTTCGAATGTTTTACCCACGGCAACCTTGCTCATTACGTACGTAAAGCCGGAAACGCCGGAGTATTCTCCGGCACAAATTTCACGACCTGTTTCGACAATTTCCCATTGCCGCCGGCCCAGTTCCTCAAAACCGTAAAGTTCGTAGTTTTCCGGGTCTTTGAGCACGCCGTCGGCATGAATACCGGATTCATGGGCGAATGCATTGGCGCCAACCCCCGGCTGGTTAATCGGAATAGGCACGCCGAAGGCATAGCTGGCAAATTTGCATATCCGGTACGCCATGGAAAGATCGACATTGCCGGCCAGGCGGTACTGCTCTCCGAAACCCTTGGATTTTGTAATAGCCAGTATGGTAGCTATCAGGTCGGCATTGCCGGCCCGTTCTCCGATCCCGTTAACAGTAGTGTTGATGTAGGCATCCTGGCCTCCGTCGATGACGCCCTTTGCCCCGGCAATCGAGTTCGCTACCGCCATTCCCAGGTCTCCATGGCAGTGCAGTTCGATGGGGAGCCCAATTTCTTCGGCCATTCTGCGGCTGGTTTCATATATCGAAAACGGGTTGTCATAACCCAGGGTATCGCAATAGCGCAAACGGCTGGCGCCGTGTTCTTTCGCCGCCCTGCCAAATTCAATGAGGTAATCTACACCGGTGCGCGAAGCATCCTCTGCGTTGACGCCGATGCTTTCGGCTCCCCTGGCCCAGGCTGCATCGACAGCCGCCGTCATATCATTGATTATATCCTGCCGGTTCTTGCGGCCCTGGAATTTGCCGTTTATCATCTGGTCTGACGTCGAAATGGAAAGGTTCAAATGTTTTATTTTAGGCACCCTCTCGAACGCGAGTTCCACGTCAGGAATGATCGCACGTATCCAGCCTTCGAGACGCAGTGGGCTTATTACCCCTATTTCGGCCAGTTCCAGATTGGCATTAAGGTAATTGGCTTCATGATGAGTTGTCGGAAAGCCGAACTCGGACTGGAAAACGCCCATCTGATTCAAAAAGATGTTTATCATCGTTTTTTCCAGTTTCGAAAGGCCGAGTTTGGCAGTTTGCACACCATCCCGGTTGGTGACGTCTATCAGATATATTTCCGGCATTTATTGCTCCTTTTGGTGGAAATTTGGGCCCGGTGGATAATAGCTGATTTTATCATATAGCCGGTTTGTAGTAAATTATAGGTTGATTATTTTTATTAAGAGGCTATTTGGAAAACATGTCCGGCCTGGAGGAAAAGCAGATGGAAAAGATAAGAATTGGTATCGTTAATGTTACAGGTTATGCCGGTATGGAACTGGCCAGGCTGCTTTCGATCCATCCGGGTGTGGAAATTGCTTCGGTAACCGGGCGTTCGGCTGCCGGCCAGCACCTGGGCAGTTTTCTGCCTCACCTGGCCGGATTGGACCTGGAAATAAGCGCTGAACTCGGCCGGGTAGACGTGGCTTTCCTGGCGTTGCCGCACCGTGAAAGCGCCGTCGAAGCTGAAACTCTGCTGAACCGGGGAATCAGGGTTATCGATATAAGCGCCGATTTCAGGTTAAAACAATCTTCTTTGTATCCGGTATGGTATGACTTTGAACACCCCTGCCCGGAAAGGCTGGGAGAGGCAGTATACGGCCTGCCGGAATTATACCGGGAGCAAATCAAAACTGCCCGGCTGATAGCCAACCCGGGGTGTTATCCGACGGCCGCCATTCTTGCCCTGGCTCCAGCACTGAAAGCCGGTATTGTTAACGGTCCCTTTATAATCGACGCCAAATCCGGCATTTCCGGCGCCGGCAGGAGCCCGGGTCTGAAAAACCACTTTTGCGAAGCCGGTGACAACGTAACCGCTTATGCTCTCGGCGGCCACCGGCACCTGCCTGAAATTACCCAGGAGCTGGAATTGCTGTCTCCCGGGGAAAAAATATCCGTTGCCTTCGTGCCACATCTGGTCCCGGCGAGCCGGGGTATTCTGGCCACGTGCTACGCTCAGCTCAAACAGGAGCCGGACCTGCTGGAAATAAAGCAGGTGTATGAGGATTTCTACCGGGGGGAACCTTTCATTAGGATAACCGGTTCGCCTCCCCATACCAAGTATACCGCCGGCGCCAATTTCTGCCTGGTTCATCCTGTTGTAGACAAGAATACCGGCCACCTGGTGGTTATAAGCGCCATAGACAACCTGGTAAAAGGAGCTGCCGGCCAGGCCATTCAGAATATGAACCTGATGCTTGGTTTCGAAGAAAGGGCCGGGCTGGATATGCCGGCTCTGTATCCTTAGCCTGGCCATGAACATATTGCCCGACATAACAAAGCGACCGGCCACAGCCAGCCACAATCCATGGCGGTATATTAAAATAACCCTGCTGGTATTCGGCATTTCCGGCCTGTGGCAGAGCATGCACAGCCTGATCCTGCCCATTGTGGTGCTCGATTTTGCCGGTGAAGCCCAGAAAAATACCTATCTCGGGCTTATGACATTCAGCGGCCTTATCATCGCCATGCTGGCCCAACCGGTTGCCGGCGCTATATCCGACCGGTCGACATTCGAACGCGGCCGGCGGCGCCCTTTTATCGTTGCCGGCACTGTCGGTATAATGCTGCTGTTGCCGGTGATCGGTCTGGCAAATTCCTTTGTGGTGCTTTTCTCCGGGTACTGCCTGCTGCAACTGGCTTCCAACGTCGTTCAGGGACCTTACCAGGCATTTATTCCGGAAACGGTTTCTGCCGGCAACCGCGGGCAGGCATCCGGAATTAAAAGCTTTCTGGAAATACTCGGAGGGGCCGCCCTTCTGTTTCCCGTTTCCAGGTTCATGGATTCCTATGCCAGCACCGGGCAGGCCAGCTGGCTGTGGCTGTCGCTGGGACTGCTGGGAATTATAATTCTGGTGCTGATGCTGTATACGGTTAAAGCGGTACAAGAACAGCGTCCGTCGGTCCCGTTGAAAAAAGAGATCATCCCGGCCTGGATTTCCAGTTTCAAAATCAACACCAGGACCAACCGGGCTTTCCTGTGGTTCCTGGCATCCCGGCTGGCGGTTTTTATGGGCCTGACCACCATACAGCAGTTTGCGCTGTATTTCTTCCGTGATGTTATCGGTGTAGCCGACCCGGCCGGCGCAACAACACGCTTTCTGGCAATTGCGGTTGTATTTATGCTTGTTTCGGTTCTGCCGGCTGGTTATTTTTGCGATCGTACCGGCCGCAAACCCATCGCTATCGGTTCGGCCTTCCTTGGGGCCTGCGGAATCCTCATGATACTGCTCAGCCATTCAGGCACGGTGTTGCTGGCGGCCGCGGCTGTGCTGGGCATTGCCCTCGGCGCTTTCAACTCCACCAACTGGGCGCTGGCAACGGACCTGGTAAGTAAAGGGGAGGAGGCCAGGTATCTGGGGATCGCCAACATGGCAACCGCCGGCGGCGCGGCGCTGGCCCGTCTGATCGGCCCGGTAATCGATTTCTTCAACCAGGTCGGGACAAACATGGGCTATACGGTTATGCTCTCGGCATGCATGGTATATTTCATAGCCGGAGCCCTTCTGCTTTTCAAGGTTAAAACAGGGCACACACCATGACGGATCAAAACCTTGGTGATGATGAGCTGAAATATTTCGCCGGGATGCCCGGAGCCGCCTCTTTGTATACCTCCGTAAAAAACAGGATTCTCGGGCGGTTTCCGGAAGCCGGCGTCAAGGTTGGCAAATCCCAGATTTCTTTCGTATCCGGCAGAAGCTTTGCTTATATCTGGCTGCCGGTCCGTAGAGTGAAAAACAGGCCTGAGGTTTATATCATCCTGACATTCGGCCTGGGCTATCGGGTTCAAAGCCCCAGAATAACCGAATCGGTAGAGCCATACCCGAATCGCTGGACGCATCACCTGGTTATATCCAGCCCTGCCGATATTGATAATGAAGTACTGGAATGGCTGCAGCAGGCATATGCATTCAGGAAAGGAATTTCGGGGCGCCGGAAACATCCGCCGGGCCCGCCTGAACGCTTCACACAAACAGAGCTGCTGCCCGGCGGTTAGCCGGCAATATTGAGGAGCCACTGCCAGCCTTTCAACCCGGCCCAGGCAATGGCGATGTAAAGTATGCTGCGCCCCAGGAAGCAGGCAGCAAAAAACTTCCAGTATTTATAGCGGCAGGCTCCGGCGGCGATACCCGCCAGGTCGAAAAACAGGGGGGCAGCGGAAAGCACAAACAGGGCCCAGAAACCCCAGCGCTTCATCCAGTGTTCCGTACGGTTATACATATCGCGGTTATCCACGATAGCTCTGCCTGAATACCCGGCAATGTACCCCGTACTCTCGCCGATGGCAGCCCCGAGCCCGCCAACAAGCCCGACTAAAGTGGCAGAAGGCAGAGTAGCACCCAGCGCCGCCAGAACCAGGAAATTGCCCGCCGGCAATACCAGAGTAGCATTCAGGACAATACTGATGAGAAAAGCCCCGAGGTACCCGAAACGTTCAAGATCATCAATGATTTCGGGGTTGGAACGGTAAAGCAGGAAAAGCCCGACTACCAGGCCGATAATAAACAGCAGGCCTAAAATCGGAATCCAGCGGCGTATGAACCACAGCTTCAGCGTAGTGACAGGCCTGATTTTGGGTCGGCGGCAGGGTTCCTGGCAGGTGGATTCGTCGTTTCTCATTTTGGCAGGTATTTTAGCATAACACTGGCCGGGGCCATAATCCGGCCACGCCATTGAATGTCCGGGTGCACCGTAAGTTTGAAGTAATCGTGGCTTCGAAGCCGGTTCGGTTACCTGGCAAACGTAGTGCCCTTGCCGCGCTTAAACGTCATACCCAGAACCACCCTGTCGGTATTGAATATCCGGGTGGCGACGACTACCAGTATCGCCGTAACGGCAAAACAGTACACGACCCCGCCGGCAACCAGCAGATAATTACCGGTCAACAGTTCTTTCATGGCAATCATCGGGTGGGTAAACGGTATCAAAAACACCAGCGTTTTCAAAGGCAGGCTCAGGGTAGCAAAATCAAGCATCATGGTCATGAGCATGGAAACCATCGCCAGGCCGATGAGGGGATAGGTAAGTGTCTGAGCCGAACGATAATTGGAGGCAAACAGGCCCAGTATGATGGCACCGCAAAGAGCGGATAAAAGTGCCCCGAACAGGGATAGTGCGATCAGCAGATAATCGGCGAAATTCAAGCTGAACCCATAATCCGCCAGGCTTCCCGCCTGGCTGCCGATAGAATTGAAATAGCTGATAAAGCCCACCATGTATATGGCACCCATTATAATTCCCACTATGCCGCTGCCGACAATCTTGGAGATCACGATATGGCTGCGCTTGACGGGCAGGGTAAGCAGGGTTTCCAGGGTTCGGTTTTCTTTCTCGAGGCCCATTGAAGAGATAACCGAGCTGGAGCCCATTACGATCAGCATCATGATAATGATAGGGATGAACATGGTGCGCATGCTCATCATGCCGCTGACTACCCCCGGGGTAGCCCCCTCGATCAGCCGGCCCTTGAAAAGGGTGTCGTGACTGGAGGAAACCGGAGATAGTATCGTATCGGCATTCAGCGGGGTGTGCTGTTCAACCAGGTAAGCCGACAGCGATTGGATACTTGCCTCCAATACCGCCTGCACCGAACCGGTCGGAATGGAATCGATTACTCCGGCCCCCTGCATCAGCCACAATATCTGGATTTCGGCTTTCTGTCCCGACTCGATAGCCGACTGAAAACCCCGGGGGATGGTTAGAACGGCAGCACCGCCGCGGGCCTGGATTTCCGTCAGGGCGGCAGCATCATCCAGGCCGGAATATGCCAGCTCTGCCGCGGATTCGAGGGTGCCGGTTATTATCGCTGAATAAGCCGAAGAATCCCGGTCGATAATTCCAATTACCGGTTTGACAGCCGAATCTTCAATAGTAGATGACAGCGTCTGCCCCAGAAAAACGAACATCAGCGCCATCAGGGCAAAAAACATCAGGGCTGACTTGGAAAGCAGTTCCCGGATTTCTTTTTTTATGAGTGTTATCATCTCTGAACCACTGCCGTAAACACGTCTTCGATGTTGTCTGCCCGGTAACGCGATTTGAGTTCCCCGGGTGTTCCGGCAGCCACGATTCTTCCGTTGTGAATCAGCGCTATACGCTGGCACATCAGCTCGACTTCCAGCATGTTATGGGAAGAAAGCAGCACGCTCAACCCCTCCGAAGAAGCCTGCCGTATAATCTGGCGCACCTGTTGGGCATTGATTACATCCAGGCCGGAACTGGGTTCATCGAGTATTGCCAGACGGGGCCGGGTCATCAACGCCCTCCCTACCAGCAGCCGGCGCATCATGCCCTTGGAATAGCTGTCCACCCGGTCGTCAATCCGCTCACCCAGGGCGGCGATCTGTACACCGCGCCGGACCATTTCTCCCGGTGGTTCCGGACCGCTGAAAAAGCTGGCAACGAATTCCAGATACTGGCGCCCTTTCAGGTTTTTGTATGCCCCGGCATCCTCCGGAAGATAACTGATGATTTTTCTGACTTCACTCGCATCACGTGGCAGTTTGTAATCGAACACATCGATACTGCCCGTTTCCACCTGGAGGAGAGTAGCTATGGTTCGCAGGGTTGTCGTCTTGCCGGCGCCGTTGGGGCCGATAAGGCCGAATATTTCCCCGTTTTTTACCTCGAACGAAATATCATCCAGGATTGTTTTACCGGAAATATGCTTGGTAACGCCGTTAATTACTAAAGCGCTCATTACGACCCCATTATAACCCCGGTCTGAGGCTCCCGGCAACCGTAAACCTGCCGCCGCAGACCTGCCTGTTCCCCCGGGAGTTTGACATCACCCGGCCAATATCTTTTACTATTTAGTTAAAAGGAATCAATAATTGAATTGGAGGTCCCGGATATGAGCATTAAAAGGGCTGCCCTGCCGGTGCTGGCCGCACTGCTGGTATTCGGCCTGTCCCTGGCCGGCTGCGGCGATATAGTGCGGGGTTCAGGTGACGTTGAAAGCCGGAGTTATGAGTTTGCCGGTTTTGACGAGGTTCAGATAAGCGGCGTCTTCAAATACGTAGTGTCCCGCTCGGACTCCTTCAGCGTTTCCATAACCGCAGATGACAACCTGTTTGAATACGTTGAAGTCAGCCAGGACGGCGACAAGCTTGTCGTCAAGCTCAAACCGTTGAGCATACGCGGGTCGGTTACCCTCGAAGCAGCTATCAACCTGCCCCGGATTGCAGGCCTCAACGGTTCGGGCGCTACCCGGGGAACGCTGTCCGGATTCAGCTCCGGTGACGGGCTGGATATTACCATCTCCGGGGCTTCCGTACTGGATCTGCCGGCGATTAAAACCGGGGCAACCAGGCTCAACGTTTCGGGTGCCAGTAAAATAACCGGGGAAGTGGAAATGGCCGGTGCCCGTTTTGATGTCAGCGGCGCCAGCGTAGTCGAACTGGAGGGCGAAGCCGGTGATATCGAAGCCAGCGTAAGCGGGGCCAGCAAGCTGAACCTGGAAGATTTACTGGCGGCAAATATCGATATCCAGGTGGATGGAGCCTCCAGCAGCACGGTTAAAACCGGCGGTGAACTTAATGCCAGGGTCTCCGGCGCCTCAAGGCTTGAATACCTCGGGGAGCCGCAGCTGGGAGATATAGATGTCAGCGGTGCATCCACTTTTAACCGGAAATAGTCTTTATGCACCACTCTCACAAACCGGATGACAGCGAACGAAGGAAATGGCAGAATCCGGAAGCCGTTCTCACCGGCATCGGCCTCAAAGCCGGCTCGACGCTGGTTGATGCCGGCTGCGGCAGTGGTTTTTTCACGCTGCCGGCAGCCCGGATAGCCGGTCCGGGAGGCCGGGTGTGGGCATTCGATACCGATGCCGGCACTATCGAGACACTGCGCCGGCAGGCGGCAGGGCAAGGTCTTGACAATCTCAGCCTGACCGTCGGGAAAGCCGAAGAGACGGTCGCCTGCCATCATTGCGCCGACATTGTTTTCTATGGAGTGGTGTTTCACGATTTTGAAAACCCCGCCGCAGTTCTTGCCAATGCCCGGCTGATGCTCAAAGCCGGAGGCAGGCTGGTTAACCTGGACTGGAAAAACGAACCCATGAAATGGGGCCCTTCGGTCGACAGGAAATTAAGCCCCGCTGTTGCGGTGGCAATGATCGAAAGAGCCGGTTTTAAGATAGTGCAATCCTCCGATCAGGGCCCCTATCACTACATAATCATCGCCGAGTAACGGCCGGGAAACGCAGTTTCATATTAACCGCCGCATAATGTTATAATGTTCTTATACGATTATGAAGAGGTTGCTCATGCAATATTTAATCGGCCTGGTGGGCGGAGCAGTGGCCGGCGCCGTCATCGGTTATATCGGCAAATGCTCCGGGTCTACCTGAGGTGCGGCTTCCAGCCCCTGGTCAGGGGCTCTCTTCGGGGCTTTCCTGGGCATTATCATTGCGGCTGTTCTGACGTCCCGCTCCTGAGCCGCCTGTTAAAATAAATTGAATGGTACTATAGTAATCGTTCAACAAGTACTAAGGTAGGGTTAATCACCGAACCGCCAGCGTGCTATATTGTTAGGTTGCTTTATGCCGTAAAAGTATAATGCCATGCCATAAAAATTGTTATGCAGCCTGAAACATTGCTAAACGCCGACCCGGCTTTCATTTTTACCCCGTATGCGGGTATTTATATCATTTCCTTTACCATGTGCTCGGTAGTGGCTGCAGCCGCCTGGATGAGGCGTGAAGCCGAGAGTGGTTTACTGCTGTTTTTCATGATGGTTTCGGCCAGCGTGTGGTGTTTTTTCGGCATCTTCGAGGTTGCGGCAGTAGACTGGGGGACCAAAATCCTGTTTTCCAAGCTTGAATACATCGGCGGAACAACCCTGCCGGTTCTGTTCCTTCTTTTTGTGGCCAGCCACGTCGGCCTGGGCAAATATATCACCAGGCGCAATGTGGTTTTGCTGTTTATCATACCGGCAGTTACCCTGGCCCTGGCGGCTACCAACGAATACCACAATCTTGTCTGGTCTTCATTTGCCGCCGGCCCGGAAGGCTCCAACCTGATCATGTATATTCACGGCCCGTGGTTCTGGCTGTCCAACATCGGCTACTCGAGCATCTGCCTGTTTACAGCCGGAATGCTTCTGATTGGTTTTTCCATGGCTTCCCACCAGCGTTATCAGCCCAGAACCCTGGTGATGCTGGCCGGGGGCCTGTTGCCCTGGGTTTCGGCCATAATATATGTTTCCCCCGTCAACCCTTTCCCGGGCTATGACCTGACAAGAGTGGCGTTTACCATTTCAGGCGCATTGTTCCTGCTGGCCCTGGTAGGCTGGCAGCTGTTGAACCTGGTACCGGTTGCCCGCAGCCAGGTAATGGATACCATACGCGATGGAATTATCGTCGTCGACAGGCGCAATGTGATCATAGACATCAATCCGGCAGCCGGTAAAATGGTGGGCGTGCCCAACAAACTGCTTCTTGGCAAAAACCTGGAAGAACTGCAGGTGGGTACTTCATGGCTGACACCGTTATTAACAGCCCGTTGCGACGGGCCCAAGGTCAGCCTGCATACCGACAGCGGACTGCACCTGGAAGCCGGCGCCTACTGCATAACCGACAAAAAGGGCAGTATAAAAGCCCGCATATTCACCTTGCTGGATATCACCGGCAAGGTTAAGGCTGAAGCCGAAAGGCAGGTAATGATAAACCGGCTGGAAGTTTCCACCAGGCTGGCCACCCTGGGCGAAATGGCTGCCGGCATCGCCCACGAAATCAACAATCCCCTGACTACGGTAATCGGTTTTTCCGAGCTTCTCTCGCAGGAGGACTTGCCGGCAGAAGCTGCCAGCCACGTGAAATACATTGCCGAAAGCGCCAGCCGGGTAAAAAGCATAGTCAAGCGGATGCTGATCTTTGCCAGGCAGGATACACCTTCAAAGACTGCACTGGATATCCACGAGATCATAGACAAGACGCTGGAAATGCGCCAGTACGTACTCGACACTTCCAACATCGAAGTCGTTAAAAACTTTGACCCGGGCCTGCCGCCGGTCATCGCTGACCCGGGCCAGATGCAGCAGGTGTTTTTGAACCTGATAGTCAATGCCGAACATGCCCTGAAAAACATCCCGGCGCCGGCCCGGCTGACTATCATCACCAGCCGTACAGACGGGAGCGTGCGTATCACTTTCCAGGACAACGGGCCCGGGATGCCGCCCGAGGTGTTGAACAGGTTGTTCCACCCGTTTTTTACCACCAAAAGCCCGGGTGAAGGCACCGGCCTGGGATTGTCGCTGTCACGCTCCATCATCCTGGAACATGGAGGGGACATACTGGCCAGGAGTGAAGTCGGCAAGGGTTCCTGGTTCACGGTAAAACTGCCGGTGGAGCAAACGCCCGGACCTCCCGGTAGATAAACACCATAAATCCACACTGCCTTGAAATTGACAACCCCGGTTGAAATGGTTTATTTTCAGCCCTGGAGCTTTTCCAGCCATCCTAAACCCCGGCCGGTTTTATACCTTGCGGAACCACGGCACTAGAACGGGCGTTCTCTGCTGGTACTCAGCGTAACCTGTACGCCGCTTGAGGTTGCGCTGCTCCATCAGCGGTATGGAGACGGTGATAAAAAGCACGGTTACAGCCACCGGGCCGATAACCGTCCACCACAGGGACGGGTCGGCCGCCAGCCCGAACAGGTACAGCCCCCACCAGAACATGATTTCTCCGAAATAATTCGGGTGCCTTGAATAAGCCCACAAGCCCTGTTCCATTACCCGCCTGGTTTGATTGGCTGTATAAGCTCTTAGCTGCCTGTCAGCCACGGTCTCTATGGTAATGGCACCGCCGGTGACCCCGGCAGCCACCACATCCAGCAAGCCGAATCCGCCCGAACCCGCGATCATAGCCGGGTAAAGCGGCAGGCAGCCGGCAAATATGACCAGCGCAGGCATCATTTCTATTCCGGCGAGCTCCACCAGCCAAAACCATCTGCCCGCTTTATGCCGCAGGTCGTGATAACGCCAATCCTCATGGCCGAGGCCCCGCCAGGAGCCCGCCCAGTTGAAAGTAAGCCGGATGCTCCAGGTCAATACCAGTAAAATAATAATGAACTGCCTTAACGGTACCACCGCTTCTCCGGATGAAACCACCCAGAAGTAAACCGCCACGGCCAGCGGCCCCAGGCTCCAGTAGGGGTCGAACATGCTGGCATTGCCAGTAAAGCGGGCAAAGGCATAAATGACCAGCGTGGAAATGACAACACCGGCAAAGGCAACCGTTACCGGGCCGGAGCCAGTCATCAGAGAGCCGGTAAAAACGGCTGCAGTAGCAGCCGCCAGATACGCACCCGCACAGACGGCGAAACCCCTGGTTCTTTCCTGCTGCAATCGGCTTACGTTTTCCATTTACCGGGGCTATTTTAAAGGCAGGTAGTGCCGCAGTCAAACAGCCTGGCTGGCCAGATGGTCCCCGTATTATTACTACCTCGGCAGCGACCCTATAAATACAGGCCTTGACTGGACCCATGCAGCCATTCTTGCCGGCCTGGCAATGGGGCTCATCCTGGCTTCGATAGTGCTCTTCCAGCGCCGGGACCTGCGCCACAGCGGTTAATGCAAAACGGAATGATCCCTCCTGCCGCCGGTGGATAGTTTGTGATACAATGCAGGCATGAAAAACATGTCTGAAAAACTGAACAGGCAGTTGAGAAAACATCCCCGGCAGCAGGTGCCTGACGAAAAGGACAACCCCATCCTGACTACAATCCTGAATACATATCATGTATTCGACACCGGCACCCGGATGGAACTGGAAGAGGAAGAGTTCAAGCGCCAGGCAAAGGTGTGCTGCGCCGATGGCTGTACCGCCTGCTGCCTCCGGCCTATGGTTCCGGCTACGGAAATTGAAATCCTGGGGTTGTGGTGGTTCCTGCTCACCCGGGTGGCAAGCGCCAGCCGTGAAATGGTAATCCAGCGCCTGCTGGACAGAAAACAGACAGCCGAATGCCCTTTCCTGATAAACGACCGCTGCTCTGTATACCCCATGCGCCCGCTGGCTTGCCGCATCCTGCATGTTTTTAACAAACCCTGCGATAAGGAAGAGTATATCTACCAGTCCCGGCGCGAGGACGTATGGTCACCCAGCCAGGAAATCGGCAGAAAATCAGCGGTGGCGCTGCTGGATTACTACGGCTTCAAGAGTCTCAAAGACAAGGTAAAAGCCTACAAGGAAGGATTTATCCCTGCCCAGTCACGTTTCCTGCCGGACTACAACTGGGAAGGCCTGATAAAAATCTACCGTGAAAGCCCGCCCGTCAGGAAGTAGCAACTGAAAAACCGTCCGGACTCCTGCCAAAACACTGTTCAGGCTTGAGGATAAAACGCCAGGGCCAGCGTACCTCTGCCGGTGGCATATGCCATAATAGGGCTGAAGTCGGTAACAAAAAGCTCGGCGCAAGCGAACTCACGGGATATTCTATGTTCGAGTGCTTCAGCTTCTTCGGGTGCATCGGCATGCATAACTGCCACATGAACCGGCCGGCTCCCGGTTCGCTGCCGCATAATCGCCAGCATTTTCTCAATACCCGCCTGCCTGGTTCTCACTGCACCCGCCAAACGAATCGAGCCGTCACTCCCGGTCAAGAGCGGTTTGAGGGAAAGCCGCGAGCCGAGTTGGGAAGCCAGCCTGGGGATGCGCCCGGTCCGGTATACGTACTCTATAGTCTCGAGCAGGCCCAGGAAGCTCACCTTTTCCCGGACCTGTTCTGCGGCACTCACGATATCCTTGAAAGCCCTGCCCGCACCTGCCGCTCTGGCTGCCGCCAGAGCCATAAGCCCTTCGGCGGCCGCAACGGTCCGGCTGTCCAGGATTTCGATTTCAACCTCCGGCATCTCCTTACGGGCTATTTGCCTGGCCAGCATGGCGCTGTTATAGAATCCGCTCAGCCTGGCCGAAATGGTAATAACCAGGATGTTTTTTACAGCCGGGCCGAGCCGGCGAAAAAGTTCGATATACTCCTCGGGTGAGGCCGCCGAACTCTTCCAGGTACCCGGATCCCTGCGGATAAACTCGTAAGCCCGGGCTGAAGTCAGATCGACCATATCACGGTATAACGTGCCGTTGAAAAGTATGTTTACCGGGATAGTCTCGATGTTAAAACCGGCAGCCAGGTGCGCTGGAATACAGGCAATACTGTCAACAACAATTGCGGTGCCGGCTGTGCTTGACTTCAAATCTCAACCAAATTCCAGCTTTTTTAAAACCGGGTCAGGCAAATATTCCGGCCAGTATAGTCCAACCCGCCTGCGGGGTCAAAATTCCCGGGGCAGAGCAGCGGTACTTTTAGAATCTTTTCCCGGATTGACTACCTGCCCGGCAAAAAGAACGGCACCGGTACCGGAATGGCGCACCAGGAAGATAAACGGGCGGTCGAGCGTCATGCGCACCGATAGTGGCATGTACATCTTGATGCCGACCATTACCGCCGTAGCCGCCGCCGCTTCGGTGCCCTGTTCGTCCACGGCCACGAAAGCCTTGTGCAGCACGTCCTGCAGGTAAAGCTCGTTACCGGGGCTCATGCCGGAAAAATCAGCCCCTGCTGTAAAAGCGCTCGCCATTCCAAGTTTGCTTAAGGCCTGCTTCAAACTCAGGCTGAACTCAAACTTGAATCTGGGCATGGCAAGCGTAACATCGCTGGGTTTCAAGCCGGCGATAATCGATGCCAGCTTTTCCCCCTCAAGCTCCCGGCTGAAAGCATCGAACCGGCCCGGTCCGGGCAAAAGCAGCAGCATCGAAGCCTGGCCACCTTTGTACGGCAGTTCGACTGCCTGACAGCCCTCAACCTCACCATAGAGCAGCAGTTTGGTCTGGTTCATCATCGGCACAAATATTTCTTCTCCGCCGGGCAGTTGAAAAAGGCCATCGGCAGTCCTGTGCGGTTCGAAAGGGTATTTCCAGGCACCTTTGAAGTATATTGCATTGGTAAGCACCAGCCGGGTCGTGGCATCTACCGCTCCCCGCCCAACCAGTTCAGTAATTTTACCGCCGGTTTTTTCACTCACCCAGTCATTAATGGCTATACGGGATTTTTCGGTGCCTTTAACAAAATCCACCAGGTTCATACCAGCCCCGTAGTACAGGGCTAAAATGTCCAGAAACCCGGGTAAAAAGTTGAACCCCTTCTGACCCCAGATGGCATTGACGATATTCAGGGTAAAACCTTCACCCTGGCCCTCTCCACGCCGGCTCAACTCCCCCTGGAGGCTGTTGAATGCCGGGTGCAGGCGTTCGGGTTCCAGTGTGAAGTTCAGAGCTGAAGCCATGTCGCACCGGGTCTGCCCCCCGGCGCCGGCATAGGCCATGGCCAGGGCAGCTGAAATGGACCAGGGCGAAAAAATCATATTGGAGCCGGTGTTTCCAATTGACCGCGCCAGCCTGAAAGCAAAGGAGCTGTTGCCCGCTGCCAGGGCGGTTGTATCTGCCTGTTCCACCGGCGGCAGCACCGCGGTCTTCCGGCTGGATTCGAGTACTTTAACTTTCATTCAAACCTCTCTCTCCCCTCAGGCGCCGAGGATAATATAGAACCGGCTGTTTTCCTCTTTGCAGGACCCGGCCGCCCGGGTAAAGATTTTCTCCGCCAACCGGCTCTCCCCGGGGCATCGGGCGGCAAACCCGCCAAATCCCGTAAGAATAATGACCCGCCCCCCGGCGGTTGTGCCGCATGTTTGCCCCAGGCAGTCTGCCAGGGCATCCCAGTTCATGCCGAAATAATCCGGAAACTCCAGGCCATCCGCCACCTTTTTTAAAAAGCCTGCCTTGCTGTTTACGTTCTTGACATCAATCCGTGATACTTCCAGTCCGCGCGCCAGGGCTGCTTTGATTATCACGCTGTTGCTGCGCACTGTACCGGCCGGGTAAACTCCGTTATGCAGGTACGAACCGAACAGTTTTACCCAGCCTTCCGTCTTCACTGCACAATCCGCCTGAAGGAAGTATAGTGGTCATCCGTATAGTAATATTCGCCTCCCACCCCGGCTACGATGCGCCGGGCGCCCCGGTCGGATTCCCCCGGCGTTATGACCGTATATTCACGGTAGTAACCGCCGGGTTTATCCGGCAGAAGGCCTTCGTAATTATAAAAAACCGTGCCGTCCCGGGTAAAGGGAAAAGGCCCGCCGCTGATAATCAGCTCGAGAGTCGTTGCAGCTTCCGGCGGCAGTTCGGCAGCGCTGATTTCAGCCGGAGAAAGCGGGTTATCCCCAACCAGACCGCACCCGGCCGCGCCGCCGGCAAGGCAGACAGCCAGCAGGCAGGCCGAAAAGACCCTGGAAATATTCTGTCTTTTAGGTTTCACAGTGCCGGTCTGCACGCTTTCATTCCACCCAAAACTATTCAACCGTTATTCTGATCAACGACTGTTGCCGGTTGCCATCAAGGTCCTCGACCACAAAACCCGCCATGTAGACGCCGCGAGCCGCATCCAGTACTTCCCACGTTAAAGGCTGGCTGCCAAAGGTTACCGTGTTCCCGGGCTGGGTGGCGGTGTTTATCACGGTGCCGGTAATGTCCAGGTCCAGCCAGGTTTCGGTAACCGTAAACTGGTCCCCCCGGGAGGGAGTAATCTCCCTCGGGGTACCGGCAGTATCCGAACCGCTAAAACCCACCACTTTCTGCAACTGCGAGTCGCTGAAATACATGCGGGCATAAACCTGTTCCCCGCCGGCGGCAAAGGTATAAACCCCGTCTACCGAGTACAGCGCCTCTTCAGCGCTGGATCCGTAGCTTTCCGGATTGAACAGGGCTACGGCGGTATTGACACCGTCATCGATGGCAAAAACTACCGGCTCCCAGATAAACTCCAGGGTAAAATCGCCTTCGCCCCAGTCCGGGTAATACACCCCGTCCGCCAGTCGCGTATCCGGGCTTTCTATATAGTCCCGGTCGGCAACGAACAGAGAGTTGGCCTGCTCGTCCAGGTATCCGGCAAAGAGGTAGATGTAGCCGATGTTTTCGCCGGATATACCGGCGCTCAGCGTCACCGGGCTGCCGGCGCCGGCAGTAGCGGATGAAGCCTGAACGGGTGATAGCGTAAACATCCCGGCCGCCGGCGTGCTTACCGAACCGGAATCCGGCACAACCGGCAAGGCATCACTCAACTCAAACTGCCTGCCGGTATAATGAAAAGCCAGGAAATCATCCCACAGGGATTCGGCGGCGAA
>ENA-ORXD01001684-ORXD01001684.1-sediment-metagenome-genome-assembly--contig:-NODE-1684-length-17128-cov-157.817254_pt1 | contig 17128 bp, 6 predicted proteins | sample MGYA00237862_ERZ511471 | MGnify/ENA metagenome assembly ERZ511471
ATCCTCCAGACGGTCAAATGCGTCCTCCACACGGGAGGCGGTCATGAGGTCGCGGCCCTCCGTCAAGGCCTTGTTGGCCTCCTCCAGCTCCATGGGCAGGCGCCTCTGCAGCGCTAAAAGTCCCTCCAGCCTGCCAGAGCGCTGCACGAAGCGATCGAAGGCCAGTGAACGCAGCGAACCGAGCAGCGTCTGGATCAGTTCCGCGCTCTTGCCGGCGTCCCCTGCCTCCAGCGCGTCACGGCAGTTCCTGAGCGCCGTCTTCTGCTTTTCCACCTTAAGCTCCAGCTTCTCCGCGAACAGCAGCGCCGACTGCGCCCTGCCGAAGGCGTCGGAGAGGACCCGGTTGACGTTGCGCTCGGCCACGTCCCAGGCCTCCCGGCACATCTCCAGCGCATCGTCCATGTCCCCGGCGTCGATGGCGTCCGAGGCGTTCTTCAACGCCTTGCTGGTGTCCTCTTCCTCCTTACCCAGGGAAGACACCTTGTCCAGGAGGGTCCGGGCCTCCTTCAGGATCTCTTGCAGGCGCTCCTTGCGAGCGCGTACGGACGCTTCCGCGCTCTTCACCGCGTAGGAGAGCGCCTCCCTGTAGTCCTTGTCAGAATAGCTTTGAGTGGCGAGGGTGAGCATCTTCTCCGTCTCGACGGAAGCGGCGCTCATCTCCTTGACCTTGGCCAGCAGGCCCGTGGCCTCCTGTATCTTCGTCTCCGCCGCCTCGCGTCCCTTGGCCGCCTCCTTGGCCTTCTGCTCCAACTGTTTGGCCAATTGCAGCTGCCTGACGAAATCCTGTGACAACTGGAACCTTCCTTCGCTAACCGAGATAAATGCGTCCTGGACAATTAAATGGTTTCCACGTTCATATCAACGCTTGAGAAGCTCAACGAACGCCACCTTCTCCAATATCAGCTCCTGCAGGCGGTCGGTGCCGACGGCCTCGAGCTCCATCGGATCGATGCCGAACGTCTTCCCCTTCTCGCCCGTGCAGGCGAGGACCGAATCTTCCCGCTCCAGGCCCAGGTCATGCAGGACCGCGTCCATGTTCCCGGGCCCAAGTAGCACCACGGCCACGCGCTCCGTGTCCGCGTGCAGCCCCATCTTCTTCTTGGCCTTGGAGATCTGCCTCTCCCCGGAAGCGTAGAGGATCACCTCCATCCCCAGGGTGTTGGAGGCGTTCGAGCCCCGCTCGAACGCCCGGCGGGCATGCAGCACCGCCGATGAGAGATGGTCGGTGCCGCACACCTTGTCCGCGTCCATCAGCGCCACCTCGGCCTCGATCGAGGCCGCTCTCTTCAGCAGGGCGTTGCTCTCCCCCTTTCTGATGAGCGCGCCGGCGCAGGGAACGGTCATGCCTCCGTCATTCGAATGAGGCAGATTAAACCATCGCTCCCGACCATCGGTAAGAAAAATGGTGGCCCTGAAAAGTTTTAAACGAGTTCAGGGCATGAAGGTGATGACCAGTCTTATTCAGGAGTTCACATCATGTCCTTAGACCGCGCCATTGTGAGAGCGCCTTCCACCATAGCCAACGTCGGACCCGGGTTCGACGTTTTCGGCATCGCCCTTGAGGAGCCGTGCGACCGCATCGAAGTCCGCAGGACGAGCGAACCGGGGGTTCGTGTAGAGTCCATCGTCGGCGTAGGCTCGTACGCCGTTACGCTGGACAACACCAAGAACACGGCCGCAGTGGCCGCGCACAAGGTGCTGAAGATGGCCAAGGCCGATTTCGGCATCGCCATGAAGATCAACAAGGGCATACGCCCGGCCTCCGGCATGGGGTCCTCCGGGGCGTCCGCCGCGGGCGGGGCCTTCGCCGCCAATCTGTTGCTGGACGAACAACTGGACATGAACACGCTGATCTGCTGCGCCTCCTTCGGCGAGGAGGCGTCGTCCGGTTCACGCCACGCAGACAACGCCGCCCCGGCGTTGATGGGCGGCTTCACCATCATCCGTTCCTACGACCCCATGGACGTCATCCGCATCCAGCCCCCCAAGGACCTGGGCATCGTGGCGTCGCTCCCGGAGTTCGCCGTGCCCACCCGGGAGGCCAGGAAGAGGGTCCCGCAGAACGTGCCCATGCGCGACGTGATACACCAGGTCGGGCACGCCTCGTCGCTGGTGGCCGGCATGGCCAAGGGGGACCTGGACCTCATCGCCCGCTCCATAAACGATGTCATCGTGGAGCCGGCCAGGGCGCCACTGGTGCCCTTCCTGAAGGACGCAGAGCGGACCGCCGTGGAAGCGGGGGCGTTCGCCTCCTTCCTCGGAGGTTCGGGACCATGCATAGCCGCCTTCTACGACCGTAGCAAGGTGGACGGATTGGACATCGCGAGGGCGGTGCAGAGGTTCTACGACGGCCACGGAGTGGAATGCTTCTGCTGGGTGACCGGCTGGGGCGAGGGATGCAAGAAGGTGGAAGAATGAAGTACAAGATAAAGTGCTGGGAATGCGGAAAGGAGATCGAGAACAACTTCCTGGACGCCTGTCCCAGCTGCAACGGGACGCTCACGATCGAGATGGACCTCTCGCATCTGGAGGGCACGTCGCCACAGGACCTGCGAACCAGGCCCATCGGCGTCTGGAGGTACGATCATTTCCTTCCGATACGTTCGAAGCCGGTGACCCTGCAGGAAGGCGGCACGCCGCTCTACGATTGCGAGAGGACGGCCGATGAACTGAACCTGCGCCAGCTCCATGTCAAGTTCGAAGGTGCCAACCCCACCGGTTCGTTCAAGGACCGCGGGATGACCGTGGGAGTGTCGCGGGCATTGGAGCTGGGCTGCAAGGTGGTCGGTTGCGCTTCCACGGGCAACACCTCCGCCTCTCTGGCCGCCTATGCCGCCAAGGCCGGGCTGAAGTGTGTGGTGCTCCTTCCTTCCGGAAAGGTCGCCCTGGGCAAACTGGCCCAGGCCATGTTCTTCGGCGCCAAGGTCATCACCGTGGACGGCAACTTCGATGACGCGCTGCGCGTGGTGCGCGAACTTTCCCGGGCCGGGGACCTCTACATGCTGAACTCGGTCAACCCCTTCCGTCCCGAGGGGCAGAAGACGCTCGCCTTCGAGATACTGGACCAGCTGGACTTCCAGCTGCCCGACCGCATCATCTACCCGGTGGGGAACGCGGCCAACATCTGGGCGGCCTACAAGGCGCTCAAGGAGTGGCAATCGCTGGGGTGGATAGACAAGCTACCCATGCTCACCGGCGTGCAGGCCGGCGGGAGCGCTCCGCTGGTGAACTCCTTCGCGCACGGCCAGGAGGACTTCAGGCCGGTGGAGGACCCGGAGACGGTGGCGACAGCGATACGCATAGGCAACCCCGCTTCGGGGCGCAAGGCCCTCAAGGCCGTCTACGACACCGGGGGCGTGATGACCGCGGTATCCGACCGCGAGATCATCGAGGCGCAGTTCATGCTGGGCAGGAACGAGGGCGTGGGCGTGGAGCCGGCGTCGGCCGCCTCCATCGCCGGGCTGAAGAGGTTGCTCGACGAGGGGAAGATATCCCGGCGGGAGAAGGTGGTGTGCGTGTGCACAGGGCACGTCCTCAAGGACCCTGACACGGTCATGGCCAACTGCGGGCAGCTCATCAAGACCGAGGCCAGCATCGAAGCGGTGCGCAAGGTAATCTCCGGGTGACGCGCACCCGGAACGGCACCCCCGTCCCCCTGTCATCAGGGGACGCATGCCGATCTAGAACGAGCAACGGTCCATTTTCGATCCATATCAGGACCTTTACCCTCTGACCAGGTCACGGGAGAACGCTGATATTATATATCACGCTGAGCCATTTTATTCCAAACATCTTCAGAAGGGAGGGATCGTGAGCTTCAGCTTCGATGCGACCAAGCTCATTTCGTTCATTCTAGTTATATCCCTCTCCTCCATGGTCTTCATACCTCTAGGGAACGTCCAGGCCGAGGGGACCTGGACCATCGAGGAGGTGGACACCAGCGGGACGGCGGGGACCTTCACCTCGCTGGCCCTAGACTCGAGCGGAACTCCTCACATCTGCTACATCGACACCTCCTCTCAGGGCGTGATTTACGCCACGTATACCGGCTCATCATGGACCTCCAGCCGGGTCGCCGACGGCAATGGGTACACCGTCATGGGCCTGGACCTCTCCGAGATACAGCATATCGCTTACGTCAACCAGGCGAACCAGGTGGAGCTGGCGACATGGAACCCCTCCTCGAAGAAGTGGAGGACCAATCCGGTGGACAGCACCTCGAACAACTTCGCCTGGGTCTCGATGACCTTCGACGTCACGGGACGAGAGCACCTCAGCTATGTCGACATGGACACGGGCGACCTACGCATGGCCTATTGGGATGGAGCGGTGTTCGTCTCCTCCACAGTGGAATCGAACGATTTCGTCGGTGAACATTCATCCATCGCCCTGGCATCCAACGGCACCGTTTTCATCTCCTACTACGACCGCACCAACGGTGACCTGAGGATGGCCTTCTCGCAGGACCGGGTCAATTGGACCATCAGCGCGATAGATCAGGACGGTGACGTCGGCCTCTACACCTCCATCAGGATCGGTTCGGACGGGTTGCCGCGCATCTCCTACTACGACCGCACCAAAGGGGACCTCAAGCTGGCCCGCATGGTCGGCTGGAACTCATGGTCCATCACCACCGTGGATTCCGCCGGGGACGTCGGGGCGTGGTCCTCCCTGGCCCTTAGCGCACACGGACGGACCTACATCGCCTACCTGGACCTGACCTACCAGCAGCTCAGGTTCGCCCGGCAGTCGGGTGAGGGGTTCACCACGGAAATGGTCGACGCCTCGCCAGGCACGGGATACTACAGCTCCCTGGCCTTGGGACCCCTGGGCCAACCGCGAATAGCCTACCAGGACGCTCAGATGGGGTACGTCAAGTACGCCTCCGGGCAGATCGAGGAGGTCACCTGGGCGCCTGAGTTCACCAGCGCACCCGAGGACGGACAGGAGACGGTTAGTTACGAATTCATGCCGACGTTCAACGAGAGCGCCGTCATCACCGCCTTCGGCACCGACGCCCCGTTCCTCACCTGGAACGGCACGGGATATCACGGGGTCCCGGGCGCTGAAGATGCTGGTAGCTACTGGATCAGCATCACCGCCCTCAGCGTGAACGGCGGGCAGACCGCGGAACAGAACTCCACGTTCATCATCGGGGACACCTGGGCCCCCTCCTTCAGCAACCTACCAGATAACGGGCAGGTCGGTGTGCTCTATGAGCACACCCCTGTCCTCAACGAGAGCGCCGTCATCACCTCCCACAGCACGAACGCCCCGTTCCTCCTCTGGAACGGTGAGGCGTACGCGGGGACGCCCGGCCCGGGTCATAACGGCAGCTACTGGATCAACATCACGGCCCGCTCGGTCCCAGGACTTCTCTCATCCTATCAGAACGCCACCTTCCTGATCGGGTCGGGATGGGCGCCCATCTTCACCAATGTGCCCGCCAACGGTCAGGAGACCGTGCATTACGAGTACGTGCCCACGTTCAACGAGACGGTCGTCCTGATCGCCCATGGCACCAACGCCCACTTCCTCACGTGGAACGGCACGGGATATGTGGGCGACCCAGGAACGAACGGCGCGGGCGGCTACTGGATAAACGTCACCGCCAGGAGCGCCAATGGCGGGCTTTCCGCGATACAGAACTCCACCTTCATCATCACTGATTCCTGGGCCCCCTCCATCACCACCGACCCGGTCACCTCGGGAAGGGAGCTTTCGCCCTACGCCTACGCTCCCCTGAGCAACGAGAGCGTGTCGTGGACGGTCGTGGAGAACGCCCCCTTCCTAGGATGGGACGGCACCAAGCTCTCCGGCACCCCCGGCCTCGATGACGCCGGCAGCTATGTCATATCCATCAGCGCTCAGAGCCCCCTGGGCAAGGGTACCGCCTGGCAGAACTTCACCCTGGTGATCGCGGACACCTGGTCGCCGACGTTCACCAACGTTCCTGCCGGTGGACGGCCGGGGATGGCATACTCCTACGTCCCGACGTTCAACGAGAGCGTCACCATCACCTCCCACAGCACGAACGCACCTTTCCTGACATGGACCGGTTCAGGCTACCAAGGGACGCCCTACGTCGAGAACGCCGGCGGCTACTGGATAAACATCACCGCCACGTCCGAGGCCGGCCTGCTGTCCACATATCAGAACCGCACCTTCGCCATAGGGGAGGGTTGGCCCCCCTCCTTCACCAGCTCGCCCCAGGACGGAAGGGAGACCTTCCCGTACGGCTACTTCCCGACCTTCAACGAGAGCGCCGTCATCACCGCCTTCGGCACCGACGCCCAGTTCCTGACGTGGACCGATGCCGGATACCAGGGAACGCCCGGGCTGGGAACGGCTGGCGACTACTGGATCAACATCACCGCCACCTCGGTGGCCGGGGCCGGCACGGCCTACCAGAACATCACCTTCACCGTGGCCGCCTCCTGGGCCCCGGCCTTCACCAACTCCCCCGGCAACGGCAGGGAGGCCGTCTCTTACGGTTTCGTCCCGACGTTCAACGAGAGCGTCACCATCACCGCCCATGGCACGAACGCTCCGTTCCTCGCCTGGAACGGCTCGGGATACCAGGGGACACCCGGCCTCGCACAGTCTGGCAACTACTGGATCAGGGTGGCCGCCCTCAGCGTCGGCGGCGGGCTTTCCGTGGATCGGAACTCCACCTTCATCATATACGACTCCTGGGCCCCCACCTTCACCAGCCTTCCGGCCACCGAAGGGCGCGAGCTCTCCCCGTACCTGTACCTGCCGTCTTGCAACGAGACGGTGATATGGACGGTCAGCTACGACGCCCCCTTCCTCGTTTGGAACGGGAGCGCGTTGAGCGGCATCCCCGGCGCTTCGGGCTCTGGGACCTACTCTGTACACCTCGGCGCGATCAGCGTCAGCGGGGCGCTCACCACCTGGCAGAACTTCACTCTGATGATAGGGGACAGCTGGGCGCCAACGTTCTTGAGCGTACCGCAGGACGGCTGCATCGCCTTCCCCTACGAGTACGTACCGCAGTTCAACGAGAGCGCGGATATCACCGCTCACGGAACCGACGCCCCCTTCCTGAGATGGATGGGCGATCATTACCAGGGAACGCCAGACGTGGAGGACGCTGGCAGCTACTGGATCAATATCACCGCCCGTTCCCTGAACGGAACGCTGTCCAGCCATCAGAACCGCACCTTCCAGGTGGTGCAGGGCTGGGCGCCATCGTTCACCAACGCTCCTCCGGACGGCATGGAGCTCTACCTCTACGAGCATACCCCCGCCCTCAACGAGAGCGCCGTCATCACCTCCCACAGCACGAACGCCCCGTTCCTCCTTTGGAACGGCCACGGTTACGCCGGCACGCCGCAGATGGGACAGGCCGGCACGTACTGGATCAACACGACCGCCCTTTCTTCTTCGGGGAGAGCCCCGGCATGGCAGAACGGCACCTTCGCCATAGTCCCCATCGGGCCTCCGACCTTCACGAGCGACGCGCCTTCCGGCCCCTTCTTCGCCCCGCTCGAGCTGGTGTACGCCATCGAGACCAGTGAGCCTTGCGACCTGGTGATGGACACCGACGCCGGCTTCCTGGGGCTGCAGGGGGACCAGGTCAGGGGGGAGATGGTCCCGGGAACGTATCACGTGCACCTGCTGGCCATCTCCGAACGCTCCGGGCTCACCTGCTGGCAGAACTTCACATTGCAGGTGGGGACGGACGATGAGCCGCCCGAGCTGATCATCGAGGGACTGACGGACGACGCCTACACCAACCGCACCTCGCTGGAACTGGACCTCTCCTCCATGGACGGCGACGGTTCGGGAGGGGTGAGCTTCTGGTCCAGGATCAACCAGGACCCCTGGCGCTCGCACGGCCAGGTCAGCCGCATCACACTGGAGCTGCCGCAGGGCACCTCCATCATCCAGATCAAGGGGGTCGACCGGGTGGGCAATGAAGCCATGGCCAACCTCACCGTGCACATAGACACGGTGGCGCCGGTGGTCGTGCACCATTCCCACACCGGGACGGCGGTTTCACCGGAGGGAGCCTTGTCCGTGGCCTTCTCCAAGGCCATGGAGCGCTCCAGCGTGATGGTCCGGGTGAACGGCGCCCCGGCGGACCTGACCTGGCAGAACGACACCGCCCTGCTCAGCCCGTCGGAGGGCTGGGCCGAGGACACCGAGTACAACGTCTCCGTGAGCGGCCGCGACCTCTACGGGAACCAGCTGCCGGAGGTGAGCTGGACCTTCCGCACCGGCTTCGTCATGGTCCTGGCCAGCGGAACGGTGCTAGACCCCTTCGGCAATCCGGTGGCCAACGCCACCCTGAGCATCAACGGGACGGTGGTGGCCATCACCGACCAGGACGGGCATTTCTCCTTCGAGCTGCGGCCTGGAAGCTATCTTATCATCGTCAGCGGGCGAGGGTTCGAGGACCTCATCTTCGAGGTCACCGCGGCACCGACCGTCCCGGTTCAGGTCAGCACCATGCTGGAATGGCATCACGAGATCCCCTGGACCGTCTGGCTCCCGCTGCCCTTCTTCATCCTGCAGGCGGCCCTCATGTTCGCTTACCGCCGCCGGCATCCCTGAGGACATCGCGGACGGACGCTCAGCTCACAGTGGCGGCCCCCCACCCCGATCCGGTATTTGTGCGACGGGCATTGCGATCTATCCGACAATCATTATATGGTCCGATCCCCGATACCCTTAGGGGAGAGACTTGGAGCGGGCGAGAATAAAGACTTTCGTCAATGGTTTGGACGAGAACCTGTCCGGCGGCATTCCTAAAGGTAACATCATTCTGGTGTCCGGCGCCGCCGGGACCATGAAGTCCTCCCTGGCCTACTACATCCTGCACATGAACGCGGTGCGGGAGGGCATACGCGCCCTGTACATATCCCTGGAGCAGAACAAGCCCTCGCTGATGCGACAGATGGACTACCTGCACATGCCCGGTGACCCCGACGGTCTGGTGGAGGTGCTGGACCTCGGCGAGATACGCCTGCAGGCCCAGAGCGGAGGATGGTTCGACACCTTCCGCTTCGCCGTGGAGGAGAGCAAGAAGCGCATCAACTACGACGTCCTGGTGATCGATTCGCTGGGCGCCCTGGAGCTGATCGCCAAGTTCGAGCAGCCTCGGGAGGAGATATTTCGACTCTTCGAATGGCTGCGCTCCACCGAGGTGACCACCTTCATGATCGCCGAGATGCCCGTAGGGCAGTATCAGTACTACGGTTCGAGCGACACCGACTTCCTGGCCGACGGCATAATCCACCTGAAGATGGTGGAGGTGGGGGAGATCGAGGTGCAGCGCCGTCTGCGCGTGGTCAAGATGCGCGAGACCGACCACAGCAGCAGCTACTTCTCCTTCTACTTCAAGGAAGGCACGTTCTACGTGACCAGGGCCATCACCGACTTCTGAGCGTGGGTTCGAACGGTTACCCTGACGAGACCGCAGGGGACGCCGGTGCCTGGACCGGCCTGGCGTCATTCATCCGTATCGAAGGGCCGACTATTGCTTACGGCGCATGAACCATATCACCGCGATCGCTCCTACGGTGATCACCACCATGACGATGAGGATGAACATTATGAGGTTCTCCTCTCCCTGGTCCATAAGCACCGGGGTGGCGGACACCGCGGTGCTGTTCTCACCCCGGCCGATGGAGTTCGAGGCCGCCACCGTGTAACTGTACGTGTTCTCGTTCACAAGACCGCGGTCCAGGTAGGTGGTGGCCGTGCCGCGCCATACCTCGACCCCGTCGCGGAAGACATGATAGATCAAGGTCCCCGGGCCGGCGTAGGCGGGGGCGGTCCAACCGAGCGAGACCTCGCCGTCCAAGGCCTCGGCGGTCAGACCGCCGGGGGCGTCGGGCGCTCCCACCGCCACGACCTGCACATCCGTGCCGTTCTCCCCCAGGCCCGCGGCGTTGGACGCTGCGACGGTGTAAACGTACGAGACGCCCTTCACCAGCCCCGTGTCAATGTGATTGGTGTTCGTCCCGTTCCAAACCTCCACACCGTCCCGGAACAGGTGATAGGTCAGGGTTCCCACGCCAATGACCTCAGGCAGGGACCAGGTCAGCAACATCTGGCCGTCGCCAGGGGTGGCCTGCAGGTCCAGAGGCGCGCTGGGAACGTCGGAGAACGGAACATCCAAGGACGATGACAGGTCGCCCATGCCCGCTGCGTTGTGCGCGGCCACGGCGTAGGTCCGCGTTCCCGCCTCCAGCTCCATGTAGGTATAGCTCGTGGTCGTGACCTGGGCCAGCTCCTCGCCGTCCCGGTACACCAAGTAATGGTCTATGGCCGCACCGCCATCATCGGCAGGGGTGCTCCAGGTCAGCAGGACCTGCGTATGGTTCACCGACGCAAGAAGGTCGGTCGGCGCGCCGGGCCTGGTGAACGGGGTGACCTCGATCGTTCCAGATGAGGGGCCGATCCCGGCGGCGTTGTGCGCGGCCACGGCGTATTCGTACAGGACGCCGTTGGTCAGTTCCGTGTCGTTATGGTACGTGGCCGACGTATGCGCCACGTCCACGCCGTCGCGATAGACTATGTAGTAATCGATCAACGCACCGCCGTCGCTGAGCGGGGCGGACCAGACCAGCGATGCACGGGCGTTACCGGGGGCCACGGCCAGATCGGTCGGCGCGCCGGGTAATGTGTATGGGGTGACGTTCACCGAGGCCGAACTCGGGCCGTCGCCCACGCTGTTGTGCGCGGACACGGTGAAGATGTAGGACAGGCCGTTGGTCAGACCTTCGCTCACGTAGCTCGTTCCGGACGGATGCCCGATGTCCACGTCGTCGCAGTACACGATGTAATAATCGATGGAGGCGCCATTGTCCTCCGGGGCGGTCCACGTCAACGAAACCTGGGCGTCGCCCGGAACTCCCTGCAGGTCGGTCGGGGCCTCGGGAACGGTGGCCGGCACGGCCGATACCTCGATGGAGAGCGCCCCCTCCCCGACGGAGTTCAGAGCGCTCAGCCGGTAATAATAGGTCTGACCGTTGGTAAGGCCGCCGTTCACGAAGACGGTCACCTTCCCGACGGTCGTCAGGAACGTCTCCCCGCCGGGGGCCGTCCCCCGGTACACCCTGTACCCGCTGATGGGACTGCCCCCGTTGTTGGCCGGGGGGTCCCAATGAAGGGTGACCTGCAAGTTCCCGGCCACGGCCTCAAGGTTCAATGGCGCGGACGGAGGGATGACGTCCGGGCTGGGGACCGCGTTGACCTCATCGGACCCAGGTCCCGGCCCCGCCGCGTTCTCCGCCCTTACCAGGTAGTAGTACGCCTCTCCGTTTACCAGCCCGGTGTCGTTGAACCAGGTGTTCTCGCCAGCGTCGGCCCAGAACGTCTCGGAACCGGAATTGGTCCCTCTCCAGACCTGGTAGTTGTCTATGGCGTTGCCTCCGTCCCATACCGGCTCGCTCCAGGTCAGATTGATGAATGCATCGCCCGGGGTGGCCTGCAGGTCGACAGGCGCTCCGGGCACGGTGAAGGGCACCGCTTGTACCGGGGACGAACCGTTGCCAGTCCCGGCGGCGTTGTGCGCCGCGACCGTATAGTCGTAAGCCACCCCGTTCGTCAGCCCCGGGTCCACGAAGGACGTCGAGCTCGTGTGACCCACGTCCACGCTGTCACGATAGACGATGTAGTGATCGATGTCCGCCCCACCGTCGTCGGCAGGGGCGCTCCAGAGCAACGAGACCTGAGAATCGCCTGGCGTGGCCATAAGGCCGGTGGGGGCTCCCGGTATCGTCCGCGGCACGGCCTGCACCGAGGAGGAGTTGGGCCCAGCCCCGGCCGCGTTCACCGCCCTCATCTGATAGGTGTAGGTGAACCCGTTGACCACCCCGAAATCGATGAAATAGGTGCCCGTGGCCGGTCCGTAGTAAGTGCCGTTGCGATAGATCAGGTAATAGTCGACCGACTCCCCCCCGTCGTCCGCCGGAGGGACCCAGGTAAGGTTGACCTGGGCGTTCCCGGGCGTGGCCAGGAGACCGGTGGGCGCTCCCGGCAGGGTGAACGGCGTGGCCTGCGCAGCGGAGGACTGGGGACCGGTGCCGGCGGCGTTGTGGGCCGCCACGGCATAGGTGTACGTCACTCCGTTGGTGCGACCGGTGTCGGTGTAGGAGAGACCGGCGACGTGCGCTATGTCCTCCCCGTTCCGGTAGACGACGTAGTGACCTATGGCCGCCCCTCCATCGCTGGAGGGAGCGGTCCAGTTCAGGGATACCTGGGCGTCGCCCGCCTGGGCGGTAAGCCCCGTGGGGGCCCCGGGCAGTTCATAGAACAACGCCGAGGCCTCGTTGGAGAACTGTCCCAGGCCCTCGGTGTTGCTGATGACCACCTTGTAGTAGTAGGTCTGCCCGGGGACGACGGAGCGGTCCTCATAGGACAGCGTCTCCCCGGACACGTAGTCCAGGTAGGTCTCCCCTCCGGAGACCGTGCCCCGGTGTATCTGGGCGGTGCCATAGCCCCCGGTGCCGTAGCTGATCGGCGGGTCCCATTCCAGGGTTATGTTGTCGCTGCCCAGCGTCGCCGTGAGGTTCCTGGGGGCGGAGGCGGGGCCCGTAGGGACGCCTGAGAACTGTGTGGACACAGGTCCCTCGCCGGCGGAGTTGACCGCGCTCACCTTGAAGTAGTAGGTCAGGCCGGGGACCAGGAAGCCTATGGTTACCGATGTGTACTCGGTGGTGGACACGTGGTCGTAGGGACCGCCCGAGGTCAGGCTCTGGTACACGTAGTAGCTCAGGGAGTCAGCTCCCCCGAGGTCCTCAGGGGCGACCCAGGAAAGGTACAGCGCGCCGTCGATGGAGGTCTGCGCACCCGGGCTCCTGGGAGCGCTGGGCGGAACGATGAGGGAGACCACGACCGGCTCGCACATCGCTCCCTCCCCCACCGCGTTCAACGCGGTCACGGTGTAGTAGTAAGTGCCATGGTCCAGGAATATGTCGTAGTACTCTAGGACGTTGCCTCCGGCGATGTATTCATAGGAACCGGGCGAGGTGCCCCTGAATATCTTGTACGCTATAGGTTGGAACCCGTGGTCGAAGAGGGGCGGGGACCAGGTCAGGTACGCAGTGGAATCGCCTAGCGCGGTGCCCTGCAGGTCCATGGGGGTGGAAGGCTCGGCGAACAGCTCGGCGTACCGCAGGTCCTGGTGCTGCGCATCGTAATAGCTTATGTGCGCCCTCCCGTCGGGGTCGAGGGAGAACGAGGCGAACTCACCGGGCCAGCCACCGGTGTGCACCGCCACGCTTGACCATGAGCCCAGGGAGAGGGTGGTGTACATCACCCCGCCGACGGTATTGTCCTTATGGGCGATGTGCGGGCGGCCTTGGCCGTCGACGCCGATCGAGGCCCAGATGCCGCTGCCCACGGAGCTGTCCGCAACGCTAACGACCCAATCGCCAGCGGCGTTGGTCGCGTACTTGAGGACCATTATGTCATGGTCCTGATAGGCGATATGCGCCTTGCCCTCCTGGTCCAAGGCGATGGAGACGTAGTAGCCGACATCGTCGGCGCTGTCGTCCACCGTGGCCATCGCCCAGCTCGTTCCCGCGTTGGTGGCGTATCTCAGGTCACCGTTGGTCTGGTCGTAATAGGCGATGTGCATCGCGCCCTCAGCATCGATCGCCAATGAGGTGAACGGTCCCACTTCGACGCCATCATCGACGACCACGAGCTCCCAGTCGCCCCCGGCGTTGGTGGCGTACACGAGGACGTGATCGTCTTGGTTCACGTAACTGATGTGCAGGTGGTCCTGAGGATCGATGGCCAGCGAGGGGGTGGAGGTATAGTTCTCGCCGTCTATCGTCGAGGTGGTCCAGCCCCCGCCGATGTTGTGGGCGTACAGTAGGTCTCCCAGGACCGCGTCGACATAGACGATGTGCACGTTGCCTTCGGAATCAAGGGCGATGGAGGGGGAGTTCCCTATGTCTCCCGCGGCGTCAACGGTCTCCGCGACCCAGCCCCCCTCCGCATTGGTGGCGTACTTCAGGTCATGGTTGGTCACATCGTAGTAGGCTATGTGCGCCCGTCCTTCACCATCGACCGCCAGTGAGGTCCACCAGCCCACGTTGCCGACCGTATCTGCCAGCGACAACCTCCAGGGGGCATCGGTGAGGTAGCCCAGGGTGCCATCGGCGGAGTTGAAGTAACTGATGTGCGCCTTTCCGTTGGCGTCCAGGTCCAGGGAGGTGTATGGGCCGGTCCTCCATCCGCTGACGATGGTGCCAGTGGACCATCCCGTACCAATGTTGTTGGCGTACCTCAGGTTCAGGTTGGTCGCGTCGTAATAGCTGATGTGCGCGTTCCCGAACTGGTCTACGCCGATGGACGAGCTGACGCCGACATCTCCCACGGCGTCGACGGTGGTGTTGTACCAGTATCCGTTGAGGTCGGTGGCGTACTTCAGGTTCGAGTTGGTCGTATCGTAATAGCTGATGTGCACCTTCCCCCACTGGTCCACGTCGATGGAGCTGCCTGCGCCAACGATGCCGGAGCTGTCAATGACGGTCGGCGTCCAATCCCCACCGGTGTTGTTGATGTACTTTAGGTCGGCGGAGGTGGAGTCCCAATAGCTGATGTGCACGAGACCGTCCGGACCCAGGGCGAGGGAGCTGTACCTGCCGACCACATCCCCGTCGCCTTCGTCGACCGGCAAGCTGGTCCAAACACCCCCGGAGTTGTTGGCGTACATCAGGGCACCTCCCCCGCCATCGAAGTAGCTGATGTGGACGACCCCATCGGCATCGACGTCGATGGAGGTGCCCCAATCGACATCGCTGATCGGATCGACGACATAGGTGGTCCAGCCCCCGCCCGAGTTGGTGGTGTAGAGCAGGTCGTCATTGATGGAGTTGATGTGGCTGATGTGCACGACCCCGTCGTCCATGGCTATAGAGGAGTACAGACCGGTGCCCGCATAGGGGCAGACGGTGAAGGTGGACCATTCGCCGCCGACGTTGTTGGCGTACTTCAAGTTGGAGGAGTCAAGGTCGTAGTAGCTGATATGGGCGAAGCCCTGCGGGTCCAGGGCTATGGAGTTGTGTTGGCCCACGTTCGCGGACCTGTCCACCGTCTCCTTGTACCAGATGGAGTCTGTGGCGTACTTGAGGTCCCCGTTCCCGATATCGTAATAGGCGATGTGCACCGATCTCTGGTCGTCCAGGGCCAAAGAGGTGTACCATCCAACGCTCCCCGGGCCGTCGATGGTGTACGTCGTCCAGCTTCCGCCCTCTTTGATGGCGTACTTGAGGTCGTCGTTGGTGTCGTCGAAGTAGCTGATCCGGACGTACCCATACTGGTCCACTTCCAGGGACGTATGGCCGCCCACCACGCCCATGCTGTCCAAGGTCAGCGTGTTCCAGCTCCCGCCAAGGTTGCTGGCGTACTCGAGGTCCCCGTCGGTGGCGTCGAAGAAGGCGATGTGCGCCGTGCCTCCGTAATCTACCCCTATGGAACTGTACGAGCCGACCATACCGGTCCCGTTTACCAGCTGGTCGCTCCAGCTGCCCCCGGCGTTCGTGGCGTAGCGCAGGTCCCCGGAGGACGCATCATAGTACGAGATGTGCGCCACACCGCCGACGTCCACGGCGATGGACGTCCCCGCACCTCTGTTGGCCGTGCTGTCCACGGTGTAGGTCTGGAACCAACCCGCACTGTTGTTGGCGTATTTCAGATGACCATTGGCCTCGTCATAATAGCTGATGTGCACGTTCCCGTCGAGGTCCAGGGCCAGGGAGGAGTACTTGCCGACGTTCGAAGCATCATCGACGGTCAGTACGATCCAGACCCCGTTCTCGTTCGTGGCGTAACGGAGATCCTGGTAGGTCGTGTCGTAATAGGATATGTGCGCCTTCCCCCGCTCATCCACGGCCAGGGAGGTGTGCTCCCCCATGGCCCCGGAACCGTCCACCACCGTCCTCTCCCATGAGCCATTGGCATTCGTGGCGTAGATGAGATCGTCGTTGCTCTGGTCCCAATAGCTGATGTGGGCCTTGCCTCTTAGGTCCACGTCCAATGAGGCGAACCTTCCCACGTCCCCCACGGAGTCCACGGTCTCTATGCCCCAACCCTCCGCCGTACGTTCCAACGGAGGTACGGCCTCGGTACCAAGGGGGACCAGGGCGAGCAGGGACGAAATCATGAACAGAACAATGAGCCAGCTGAGCAGCTTACCTGGATGGAATGACCTGATCGATGAAATGTTTTCGCCCCCGACATTGATATTTAGAAAGTCGGAGGTATTTAATGAAAATCAAAAATTCCCCGCCGGCCCAAGGCCGGTCCGCGGACCGAAAGGTCATCATCACTCGAACTGGAACAGCTTGGTCTGGCCGACCCTTGGCGCCTCTCCCTTGACGGTCTCCTCGGGCCTCTCCTCGCTTCTAGCAGGAACGTACAGCGGGTCCACCTGGGCCTTGATCCTTTGGGCCAGCAGCTCCCCGATACCGATTATCTTGGCGATATCGCTCACCTGGGCCTCCTTGAGCGACCCCAGGGAGGTGAAGCCCTTCTTGAACAGCGAGCGCGCGCGGACCCTTCCAACTCCCTTGAGCGCCACCAGGTCCAGGAGCTCCTCCTTTACCCCGTACTTCATCCTGGCCATGAGCTTGGTAAGCACGGGGTAGCAGTCCTTGTTGAAGATGTTGCTCAGCTCCCTCATGGAGTATAGCAGCCAGGCCCCTATCTCAACCTTGTTGTGCAGATCGCCTGGTCCTATGCCGAAGGAGCGAAGCACCTCCTCCTCGTCCCTCTCCTCCACCCAGGAGTCCAGCACCAGTGAGGTCTTCAGCTCGCTCAGGAAGTACTCGTGGTCGGGGGTATCGATGTCAGGCACGGGAACCAGCAGCTCGTCCTTCCTCTCCGTAAGTATGCCGGTGATCACATCTGGGTCGTCCCTTTTCAGATAAAGGTTGAGCATGTCCGGCGTGGAGCACACCGCGTGCATGAACCCCAGGTCCTTTTTTCCAGATGTATACGTCTGCAGGGCGTCCCTCAGCTTCGCCGCCGATACCGGGTCGATGTACAGGTCCGATACGCGGCGACCGAAGAAGGTGGCCTTCAGGTCCGCCTCGGCCTCCTCCGCCAGGAAGTCTATGCCCGGGCATCGGATGAGGCCCTC